>Ga0123519_10004442_pt1 | contig 22772 bp, 25 predicted proteins | sample YelNatPaOPRAMG02_FD_87396 | JGI IMG/M metagenome (GOLD analysis project Ga0123519, IMG submission 87396) | Hot spring microbial communities from Yellowstone National Park - Yellowstone National Park OP-RAMG-02 (version 2) | ecosystem: Environmental > Aquatic > Thermal springs > Hot (42-90C) ...
CCTGATCCGCAACTTCCGTAATCACTACATTTTGGTGCACATGCATTTGTCTCCATTTGTTCAAAATTCTTACATGTTTTACTACATAAACAATCTTTTAAATAGAGGCATGGGTTGACGCTTGCTGATATTGAACGCTCTCCTTTCTCTATTCTAAAACGCAAATGCTCTCCGTGTTCTAAATTACCAGAACACTCATCATTTCCTCCACTTAACCCTATTATATCCCCTTTTGACACAATTTCTCCGGGATTAACTAGTATACCGTTACATTTCAGTGGATAATAAGATGTATAGTATTTTGTTTCGTCTGGAGCGCTGTGTTTTATTACAATATAATTGCCTATCCTCTCACTAATACCTGTTGAAATAACAATACCATCAGCTGACGCTTTCACATAACTTCCTTCTTCAACAGATATGTTAATTTCTCCACTAATTTTCCAATCATAATTACCTATATCATCATCCCATACATAATTCCATCCAAAACAGCTGGCTATTTCATGGCTATCAACAGGCCAATCAAAGTAAATTTTATCAGGAGGTGATAGCTCAACTCCTCTTTCAGTTTTGACAGCAGCAAATGTGTATTCTTTCATCATCGGCTTACCTAGAATTTTGTTAACAAGCAATTGCAAGTCATTATAAGTTTCCATAGCGCCGATGTAAGGCATAGAAGTGTTGCAGTCTAACTTTTGGCATCTTATTTCTTGCTCTTTCTTTAATTGCAAGCATAGATTGTATCCAGAGTTTATATCCTCATTCTTTATGTGATTTATCACAGAAGGCAAAGCATTAGTAGTATCATTTGTAGCATAAACAACTCGCACAAAATCAGGCAAGCTAACTTTGACGGTTACTGTGTTTCCAAATTCTTGCAAACAAACACTTTGTATGTTAGAATGAAGCTTGCTAAATCCAAGAAGTGCTGCTTGTTTTTGCTCTTGAAAAATTAAAACTGTCACTAGCCTATAAGCTATTGTGAATATTATAACACCTATGACAATTCCACCTATGATAAAAAGTATTTCATCTGTCATTTGCAATTAAATTATCTGATTTGCTAAATAAAACATTTTCAAGTCAGCAACTTAATTCAACTGTGCCATAACCCTGAGGATCTAAGCAGAAAAATAGAATCGTGAATTCACTTCCTAATGAGCACGCTGATTTTAAATCAGAAGAAATTGTCACTTTGTTTGAACCAGAACCTTCATTTATTGAAACGCTATTGATTTCCACAAAATCTCCTTTTTTGTGATGAATTATCAAAGCTGATTCTTTGAAGTCTGGTCCGGATCCATATGGTGTTATGCAATTTGTTTCACATTTGACATTACCTGAATTTTTGTCATATTCACAGCTTTCAAAATCTATGCCTGCCAAACCCGGTTGGAGATTTTCGCATCTTAAAGAGTAGTAACCAGCATCTCTAAACCACCAATCAGCTCGCATGGTTGTTGGCGGTTCATAACCTAGTTTCCATTTAGACGTGTCAACATTGCAAGTTCCCCAATGTATTCCTGTTTTGCTTGCTATTAGTTTTATAGCATCTCTGTCGCTTATTTTTTCATCGTAAACATAGTAATCGCAAAGAAGTTGTAAACAGCTGCTAGCGTCGAGTTTATAATTGCTGCAATAGCAATCATATATGTGGAAGCAGTATAATCCATCCTCACAATATGGCAAGTTTCTGACAAAATTTCCATGTCCTTTCTCGCCTGGAATTGAGTTTCCGTCTATGTCTAGCTTAACTTTTTGCAAGCAATAGTTGACAGCATCTCTTCTGTTGCAATTGTTAGCATTATAATTTTCACAGAGAGTTTTGCATTGCTCAGATTCTTTGTTATATTGAGATGATTGCTCAAAATCTTTAAATTGAGCCTCTATTTTGTCAGTTCTCACAAAATTTGTTATCAACCTTATAACAACGAAGACGACGATGATTAGAAGAAACATGCCGAAAACAATTTCTAAAGCGTTTACACCTTTTCTCATGATTAAATATTTGTTTTTTGGTTTTATTAAATTTTAACAATTAGAAGAATTTATGAAGATAGTATTTCTAAACCACATTGATTCACAACGAAAGATTTTTTTGTCGCTTCCTCATGACTTGAAAGAATTTCACTAATAGAATAGTATCTTTCTGTGTCTCTGTTAGCATTTTTATTCTTTATACAATAGAAATTTGTGCATACGCCATCACTGTCTGGCTCACTCGCAGCCCACCAATCAGCATACAAAGTTGTCTGAGGTCTGTAGCCAAGATTCCATTTTGACGGATCTTTGCTACAAGTTCCTGGATATATTCCATCCTTATTGAAAACAATCAGATTCATTATCGCACTTATACTGTTTATAGCGGTGTCCTGGCTTGTGCCATCGTATAATCCTTCATCATAAGCATAATAATCGCACAATATTTTCATACACTCTTGTTTATCAAGTTTATAGCTTCCACAATAGCAGTCGTTTATGTGAAAGCAGTACAATCCATCCTCGCAATATGGCAAATTTCTGACAAAGTTTCCATGTCCTTTCTCACCTGGAATTGAGTTTCCGTCTATGTCTAGCTTAACTTTTTGCAAGCAATAATTGACAGCATCTCTTCTGTTGCAATTGTTAGCATTATAATTTTCACAAAGATTTTTACACTTTCCCAGTTCGTCATTATATTGTGTTGATGCTTCAAAACTCTGAAGTGGCGCACTTACTTTTTCCGGTCTTACAAAAGTTGTTGTCAACCTTATAACTATGAAGACGACGATGATTAGAAGAAACATGCCGAAAACAATTTCTAAAGCGTTTACACCTTTTCTCATGTAATCTCACAAATCAATATATCGCTATCCATTATTTCTTTTCTTTTTAAATAAATCTTATGGTTGATTTCAATTTCTTCAAAGTTTATGTAAATAGTGTTTGAATTTACAGACGGCAAACTGCATTCGTCAATCAAAACAACTCGAATATCGCTCCAGCTGTTAACAAAGCTTTTTATATCATCTACTGTTATTTTGCTAGATACGTTAGCTTCAAATTCTGTGCATTGGCTTGTTAGAAAGCCATACAACACATCTTTAAATTCATCAAAATTTATTTGGCTCCCGTTTAGCTGTGCGCATAAATATCTGACATCGTACTTCGGCTGCTCTATCTTAGGTGATTGTTTTTGAAAATGAGTTATCATTCCTATACCAAGAATTATTACAGCTAAAAACAAGATGCTCAAAGCCAAATATTCCATAGAGAGTCCTTTCATCTCAACACTCTATTATAATTTTCTTTTTAATTGAATCGTAATTAACAAAAAATGATGATATCTCTCTATTACAATCACCACTAGATAACTTGGATGCATCGCAATAGTCAGGCAAACCATTTATAATCCATGTAGCAGAGTTGGATGATTCTGTTAGTTTTACTATATAGCACACCGAATTTTCCCTGCAATCGCCTTCATTGTTTTTTCTCCAGCATAAATCACAATATTTTTCAAGTATTGGCGTTGCATCACTGCCGTCAGAAATAGTTTCTGTTGAATATTGTTCTTTAACGTTGCACTTCGCTTTTTCTTTTTCACAAGAGGAAAACAAGCACATCTCAACAATCTTGCTGCGAAATGTTATCATGATGCCTATGAGTATGATGACAACAGCTATATACAAAATCATCTTGAAAGGCATTTCCATTTCCATTCCCATTTAGCTCACCTCTATTTTTCTCTCATTTGAGTTGTAGCTTATCCCTATTGATTTAGGTCCATTTATTATACCAACTTTCCAAGATAAATCAATTGTTTGGCCGCTTTCTTCGATTTTACCTATTACCATATCTTGAGTCACTTCTCCACTAACACTTCCTATGACAAGCTCGTAGCACACAACGCTTTGACCTAAATTGACTTTCGCTGTTTTTTCCCAGCACGCCAAACAGTAAGCCGCTATTTCAAAAGCTACTCTGTCGGGATTGGTTGATGCTATTTCAATTGTTTCCAAGTAAACTTCTCTTTCTTTCTGGCAATATAAAGGAACGTCCGGCTTCCAAGCTGAAGGTAAAGGCAAAATTCCTCTTACCCCTTGATAAATATTACAAAAAGTGTTTTTCATCGATGGATATATCTTGTTTCCTATCAAACCCACTATTAGAGCGATTGTTGCTATTGCTAGTATGAAATAAGCAATAGTTGATAAAGCAATTCCTTTTTTCATTAACAATAATTTATTTTTCTTGGTTATAAAAACTGCAATTAAATTGAACAAGTGAATGCTCCGCCACCAGAAGATATGATTGACTGGATGATTTGCTGGAAAACAAACATGGAAATTATGCTAGTGATAAAGTAGACTGCAATCGCTTGCATCACCATTTTCCCTATTAGATATTGCAGTGATGTTCTATCAAACCCATTTTCTATACCATTCAATAAAGAAGCAATTATAACTATTATTTCGATTGTGTAAACGCCAACTATAACTTGCAGCACTGTCATTGGCATTACTTTAGAAAAATTGCCAACCAAATCGTTTATCAAAGAACCTCCACCTATTGAACTCATAAAACCAAAGTTTTTTTCTATTTTTTGCAATTCACAAGAAACCATAACCAACATGTTCAATATAAAAATGCCAAGTGAAGCTGTGATCGCACAAATCAAAGGTATTACAAAACTTCCTTGCATTCTCAAGCCAGATCTTACATCTTCGAGCAATTCTTTTATTTTTGCTTCAATTGTGTTCAAATCTTCTATGTAAGAACCTATTGTTTTTGACACTTTGCCTAGCAAAACAGAACTTCTTTCAGAAGCACTGGACAAAACTTGCATCACTTCTTCTATTAAAATTGACGGGAAATTCTTCATCACTCCAATATTTTTGTCGAACAGAGCTCTTTTGAATGTCATGCCAGAATTCTTGATGTTTCTGAGCAATTTAGAAAAGAAATGGTAGATTGGTTTTTTCTCCATTCCTAATTTCTCATATTCCTCTATACTTTTCTCAATAGACTTTTCTATTGGATACCCTTCAGACAAATAGTTACCTAGAGAGAACAAACCAACTTGAAATTCGCTTTCTATATTTTTGATATCATTTCTGATTTTGATTCTTTGAAAACTGTTAAGATAAAAGTAAAGAAAGACTATGAGAGCAACACCTCCTGTAATTGATAAAGTAGATGCTATGTTTTCTAAAGTTATTTTGGCCTCTTGCTTCATCAAATTCTCTCTTATACCTTCTGGCGCTGTGCTAGCTCTTATGTATAAATCGCTGAAGTGAAGGATGCCATATGTCATAACTAGCATGCCTACAACAATAACAAGAGGCAAAACAGGAATGTATATTTTTTTTCTGCCCAGATTAACTGCAAATGTTTTTTCTGGGGGCAAATCTGGATGTTTAGATATGTCTGGAACAATAAAAGCGGATGGTCTCATCAAAAGGATTTTCTTGCTGAAAAAGTACAAAAATAGAGGCAAAACTATTGTATAGCCTAAGCCGATATAAAGTGGGTTGACACTTTCGCTCAAAAACATTGAAACTAAAGGAAACATTATGAGGCCCATTACAGGCAATAAAATGCCTAAAATATGCAAGATGTTTATCGATCCTGTTATGTGTTCAACATAATCCTTCATTCTTCTTTGAGTGTTGATAAGCAAGAAATCTAGAGATTTTTTGAGTATGTTCTCTCTTCCCTCTTCTGTCGGCTCTATTAGAACGCCGTATAGCAAGCTTATAGAGCGAACGAAGTCCTCGTTCCAAACCACCCATTTAGGCATGTAGAAGGAAAGCGCTTCTTCAATTGTTTTGTATTTTCCTGTCTCCAAATCCCATATTGCTTTCTTTATATCATCTGTTATCGGTCCTTTTGTGTGCGATGCGGCATAAGCAACTGCTCCCTCAAAACTAGGGTTTAATTTCAGATAGATTACCATATACAAAATAATCTTTATTGCCTCGTCTCCTGTTTGAACTTTAGAAACTTGAGCGTTGAATGAGGGATAAGTGTAGATGTAAAGAAAGAGACCTAAAGGGACAAAAATAAGCAAAACCATAAATCCTGGATTGTTTAGAACCATAGAAAGCGTGAAGCTTACGATAGCTGTGAAGAAAAGGCAGAGAACTGCTGCTGAAAAAACGCCTGTGGGTGTGACATTCAATGTGGAAAACAGAATGCTTTCTTGAAGTTTTTTTTGCATCTCTCCTGGTGGTTTTAAATGAAGAAACTCGCTGAATTTGCACAATTTTTCGTATGCTGTTTTCAATTCTTTTGATTTCTTTTCTTCTAAAAGAAAGTTTATGTACTCCTGAGACATCTGAGGAATTACTAATTTTTCTTCTTTTTGCTTGGGTTTTTTAGCCATCGAAATATATTTTATCTTCTTGAGTTAAAAATAATGTTAGAGGTATATGAAGCATCTTGCTATTATGGTATTGGTTGTGATGATTTTCTTTGCTGGATGTGTGGATCAGAGTGAAAACAATTTGGGGGTAATGGATGACAATGTTTTATCAGTTGAATATGAGGTTTATCCAAAGGATGTTTTACCTGGATCTGGTGGACAAATAATTTTTACATTAATGAATAATGGAGGTTTTTCTATTAAAAATGTTAAAATTTTTATTTCTAATACATTTGGGTTAAGTATAACAAGTATAGATTGTGATAGTGGAGATAAAATAGATGGTGGTTGTTACTTCAACAAGATTTTTGTGGGAGATGAAAAAAGAGTTATTTATAATTTTCATGTCCCAACTTTTTACAGAAATGATATCTCTCCAGAGTTTTTAATAAGTTATGATTATTTTGGTCAAACACTCTGGAAAGAACCTATCTTAAAAAGAGAAAACATTGCAGCTGTTCCAAGTGGTTTTTTTAAACAAACAGCTGGGCCTATAAAAGTAGATATGGAAGGAATAGAAAGCTCTGATTTGCAAGAAGAAATAATTGAAGGCACTATTTATCAAATGAAAATTACAGTAAGAGATATTGCTGAACAATCTCAAACCACGATTAACAAAAACAATTTTAAAATAAAATTAACAAACTTTGAGTTATATAGAGACGACATGGGTAATATAAATTGCGATTTTGTTTTATCAGGTGATGAATTAGTACCAACTGAAGATATAATAATATCACAAAAAAATTTATTTTATTGTTTATTAAAAACTAAGATTTTGAATAATATTTGGGATTTTGGTATTATAGAGATAAACTTTGACTATAATTATAAAATAAATAAAAAAATCGATATAAAAATTATTAGTAAAATAGGTAATTGATGTGACCATTAATCAAATTGGACCTGATAATACAAAGCCACCTGAAAGTTCATTAAATAAAAATCCAAATGAAGTAAGTGAAAATGAAAAAAGTCCTAAACCCAACAAAAAGATAAAATTTTCTGTGGCTGGTTTAATTTTGTTGATTATAGATGTTTTATTAATTTTTCTAGGTTTTTTTAACATCAATTTTTTAACAATTTATACAAAAGATATTGTTATTAGCTATGTTGTTTTAATCACAATTTCTTTAAATATTCTTTTATTATCACTATGGCTTTTTGATATATTAAAAATTAATGTTTGTATAATTTTAATTATAATTATTGACTTTTTTGTTTTACTTTTCTTTTTACTAACAAAGACAGCACATGGACAAGAAGCGGCGTCAAATATAAAAATTGCTTATAAAAAAACAGCTCAAAGTTTTAATAAATTTTTTTGTTATTTAAATCCTGAAAATGTGGCTTCAGGTAATTTTGAAAAATGTGAAACAACTAAAGTAGAAAAGGAGGGTAAATACGAAAATTTATTAATAAAATTTGGAACAATAGATAGTTCTGGTAAAAATGTAAGAGATAGTAATTCCGAACCTATAAGTGGAAAACCATATAATTTGAATATAGTTCTTGAAAACATCAATCCCAAGAATGTTGATCCCAATTATGATATTAAAATTAAAAAAATTGAAGGTTATGCTTCTCCTTTTTCTACAGATGTTCTTAAACAAAATTTTGTAAAAACTGTGAATGATCAGTTATTTGTTTTAAAATCGGGTGAAGTTTTATGGAAGAGGCTTGAGTTCAAAGAAATGCCTATGTGTTTTGGAAGTATGTATTTCATTGTAAGAGTAACTTCTGAACAAAATGGAATTGGGGCTTCTAATTTTGTAATAGCTCCTGACGATGAAACAGCCAATTCGAAATTTGTAGATTTTTCGTTTAAATCTTCTCCAGGACCAGTTGATATAGAACCTCGCCTATATCCACCCAAATCTATAATAAATTCAGAATATAATAAACCGGAAGAATTTGTTGTTAAAATTATTAATAAAGGTGAAAATACAGTTGTGGTTAAAAAAATTAGAATAGAATGGCCGTTTGATTATATAAATGTTGATAAATGTTCATCAACTGAAGTTGATGACATAAAATTCGAAAAATGTTTTGATAATAATAATTGTGTGAATATAGCTTTAGAACCCAATGCAGTTGTGAATAGTTTTGATAGTTTTGAAATAAATTGTAAAATAAGTATTATAGAAGAAAAATACAAATCAAATGAGATTAGTGGGTATATTCAAAGCTCTGTTAATTATGAATATATTGTTGAGTCAATTGTTTACAGCAGAAGGGCTAAATGTTATCCTATAAGTAGTACAATAACATCTATTTCAACAACAAACACATTTTACACTACAACAACTGTTGAGGAAAAATTAGAAATTATAGACATAGCCAAGTCAGCATTAGATCATCCTTATTTATTAGGAGCGGGAGAATGGGATCCTGAATTACCACCGCCCATGTGTGGCTCTAATAAATGTCCGACAGATTGTTCAGCTTTCACCAAATGGGTTTTCAACAGGTACGCTTATCTTCATGGGTTGCAGCAAATAATAGCTGTTCGTTTAGCTTCTTGGCAAGGGTCGAATGTGGGACAAATAGTTGACGGTCATCCTGATTGTGAATGGAACTGTCAACCAACAAATATAAACTTTGACGCTTTAAGAGAAGGTGATCTTATATTTTTTTGCGGAACTTATGATAGAAACAATGATGGTGTAACGGGTTGTATTGGTGATGGCGTGACGCATGTGGGAATATATGCTGGAAACAAACAGATTATTCATGCATCAATTAATGGCGTAGCAACGAGCAATTTGGATACAGACTACTATAGAAATAAATATGTTGGAGCTAGACGTGTTTAAAAACTAATTTATGAACAATTATCCACCAAAAATTAATTACATATTAGTTAAATTATTTAAAGCAGTTTTTTCAAATTATAGTATTTAAAAATATTGTGACTAATTTTTAGCAAGAATTGTCATAACACAATAAATGACAAATATTATTATTAGACATTATTACAATATTGTTATTACATATGATTATATTTGATAAATCTATTAAATCGATTTTTGGCGCATAACCTTTATCGAATAAAAATTTTACACCCATGTTACTTTCTTTTTTTGAATTTGTAGCAATATCATAAAGAAGGTATTTTTCATTTTTTACATAAATATAAATTTTCACATATTCGCCTTTGTCCTCGAGAATTGCCTCAATTTCAGGATAATTACTCTTTATTTTTTCTTTAATTGCCGATAAATCTTCATTGTTTTTTAGATCTGAGATTACATACTCTGATATATAGAGGATTTTGATAAAATCTGTGTTTATGTTCGATTTTATAGGAAACTCTTTTGAAATATGAATAGGTCCTTCATTATAATTGATAATAACGTTTCCGAAATTTATGGATATGATATTGTTGAAACTTTCAAATTTACTATTTTCGTCCCAGACCAAATTCCAATATTTATATCTACCTTGGGATGTATCTGGGTTGGTAAAAAAATTTAAATAGCCATTATAATAATCTCTAAAATATGCTTTAGACAAAATTTCTATATTTTTTTTTAAATTATCCCAAGGTACATCATCCCAATAAGGTAATTTCTCTTCAGGATTATATTTGATAATAGGTGAAATTGTTAAAGAACAATCACATGTTTCTGGAGCAATTAGTTCGCATTTACCTTTAGGACAATATCCGACGCAACGACTTAATTCAAAACTATATTTACAAAAATTAGAACAATCACATGTTTCTGGAGCAATTAGTTCGCATTTACCTTTAGGACAATATCCGACGCAACGACTTAATTCAAAACTATATTTACAAGTATTGATCGAATTATCTAAAGTAGTTACATAAGAGTAACTTATGTCATTTATAGCTTGCAGTGTTGCTAAATCGCTAGCCATTATCAAAGATTTTCCTGTTAATTCCAATCTGTTGCCTTCTGTTAATATTTTTTCTTGTAAAATTCTTTTATCAATAATTGTTTTAGTTCCAAAAGCAAATAATGCACCGATTACTGTAACTCCAACCATTATTATTGCAAAAATTAAAATTCCAGCTAAACCTTTCATACTTATTCACTCCTCATAAATTCCTTTTGATTCATAACTTTCGAAAAAGCTGTCTACAACAAACCTATTTCCATCATAAACCTGGGGAAATGGAAAAACAATTCTAAAAGTATAATCCTTTTTACAAAAACAACCATATAAATTTCCTTGCGCTTGTCCTATTACATATTTATTACAAAGACTTCTATCTGTCATGTCACAAGATGTATAAAAGAACAAATTTAATTTGTCTTCTATTTCTTTTTGTATTTGAATGTCTTTAACAATAGCTAAAGCTAAATTATGACCATCTCCATATTTTAAATTTAATAATATAAGAGGTTTAAGGCTTGATTCACTTTTTACAATTGTTTGTATTCGTGATATATGTATTGTATATGTAAAAAGTCTAAAAAATACATACAAACATATACTTAAAATAATTATCATTAAATTTGCCACTATCATTGCTGATAAACCCTTAGAAACCTTTTGGTACATACACACTCACGATATTATTTTTGTTTTCTACCCTCAAAGAATAACATTTCTCTATTTTACAGTCTTTATCAACTAAATGAGAACATCCTTTTGGGCAATCACCATCAATAGATCCACATTTTGGTGAATCCTCATTTAATTTTTTAATTTTTAAATTACACTTTATAATTTTACACATATTAATATCATCTTGCGACTTAACACAAACCTCATATGTGTCATCTGATTTTTCATTAATGATTATATTATCAGTTTCTTCCATTAAACCATAAAAACTTGTTGCCTCGCTATAATCTGTTTTTAAACATGCTTGAGATATAATATCTGCAATATTAGAAAGAGGTGTTTTAATTAGATAGATTACCATTTCACCAAGTTGAATATTATCGCCCTCCGAAATTGAAATAGGTACTTTATATCCAAAAAGAAATTCATCTGAATCTATTAATTTGCATTTTTTTCCTAAGTTAAAAAAATTATTCATTGTTTTTTTTGGAAAGCCTGTGGTAAAAAATTCTGATGTTTCTAAATTTTTTACTTCAATATAATAATCGTAATCTATATAATTACAGCACTCCAACTCTTTATTGTTATTATTAATTTCTAAGAGTTTTTCTTTTTTTATCAACCCTTTTTGAGGTTGACCCAAAGAGTCTTTTTCAACAATATCAGAAGATGTTATAATAACATTTAACAAGTTTATCGCTTTACCTGATTGTTTATATAATTCTTTTTGAACATCAAATTTTATTATATCTCCAGACAAAAATCTAAATAATAAGACAATAAGACATATTACTATCATCATAGATATAAATTCTCCTATTCCAAAAGAAAATGATACGCCGCCTTTATTTTTCAATCACATTCACCATTAAACCGTTTGAATATCTTTTTTCAATAACAAGAGAATGAAAATCTATTATTTTATCTGGAGAATTGAAAAATATAGCAGAACTAGATGTTGTCCTTCTAAAAGCTTTTTCTAACTCTTCTTTACTAAAACCTAAAGGTTGTGTCTTTACTTCAAATTGCGCATCAACTAGCACCATTTTTTTCTGAAAATATAAATTGTAATTATAGTTATCAGATGGGTTGTAATAATCTATTTTAACAGTTCCGGGTGTTCCTGCCGATACTGTTATAAGCTCAGATAAATTATCACTTACAGCTTCTCCACTTCCTTTCACAAAAAAATAAACAAATGTTGATATTCCTTGTAATATTGTAGCGGATATTAGTAACGCAATTATCAATATTCCAAATGTTATCATAAAAAGATTGAACGTGTCTTTACCCATATTTGTTACCTCTCAACCAATAAAAAAACATCCCAACTGATATTTACATGATGTTTCATCTGAAAAAATATAGCAAGGTTGTGGTATGCCAATGCATTTTGATTTAGAATCTGACCAAGAACAACCATTTTGGCTTTCACATTCCATTTTTTCTGTAAAAGTGCTACAATTTTCTGGTTCACCCTGACAGATTGCTTCTCTAACATTGTTTCCAGATATTATCACATAATATTTTTTTAGTTTTTTCGAATCCAAATTATTACCTATAAAAATAAAATTCACAATTACACCATTATCACATTTTGTTTTTATTTCATACATATCTTTTTCATTTTTTATTTTATATTGTAATTTACCTAAATTAAAATTAACAAATTCTACACAATTTTTTAGGTCGATTACTCTCACTTCCTCTTGACCTGAATTATAACATGCTGCTTCCATAACTGACAATATAGATCCCTCGCTGTCAGATCTCTCAAAATAATCTCTGCATGCTTTAATATAGTGGTATTTTTCTGACATTCTTGTTGTGATTACCAAGATTAAAATAATTAAAATTGTCGCGATAACTGCTAATATAAAAGATACATCCATCAATAAATAATCAAATTTTATAATATTAATTTGTTTTTTATTAGTTTAAACCTCTTATTAAATTACAACCTTCTTGAGATTGACATTTCATATCATTGAATAGGTGGCAAGGTTGTGATATACCTGAACATGTGGCGCCAGACCAAATACAATTATCTTGATTTTTACATGTACTTTCATCTCTGAAATCACTGCATTCCTTATGTTCACCTTCACATATTACAGTTAGAATGTTCTTTGATGATATCATCAATCGATATTTTTTTTGTTTTTCTAAAGTTAATTTTCCACCAACATTTTCAAAATTGAATACTACTGTTTCACCATCTGCACAAATGGTGGGAATATTTTTGAAATCAGTATCTTTTTTTAGTTTATAACTTAAAATGTTGCTATCAAATTTGACAAGTTCAACACAATTTCCTAGATCAATCGTTACTGTTTCAGCTAAATCTGAATCTGTTTTTTCGCATGCTTTATTAATCAAAGGAATTATTAATTTTTTAAAATAATTATTACAATATGTTTTAATTAAAGTTGTGCGTAAAATCGATACTGCCAAAACTATACAAATAAAAATTAGTATAACACCTACAATTGTTAGAGTTAATGACTCCGATACACCTTTCATTTATTAATATAATTTGTTTTTAATATTTTAATAATGTGATTTTTGTCATATTTATTTGGTGTTTATTTTTATATACTTGGATTAGAGATGACATTGCCCACTTCCACAAATTATGTGTTTATAATGTGAAAATAGATGTAAAAGATGCAACGAAGTTGAGGAGTGGTTAATTATAAAAGATATTGAGAAAATTATGATACATGATAAAGAAATGCTAACAAAAAGCTGTTAAAGGAAATAATGAATATTGGGTAGTTTCTTATTTTATACAAGTATTCTCGTCGCATACTATTGTTGGTGTAACAGCACTTGCACATGATGGAAAATCAGATGAAGATGAGCTACAAGCATACTTGCCGTCAGGTTGTTGGTGTGAAGCGCACCAGCTTAAAACTTCTCCCTTACATGCATTATATTTGACTGAATTTCTAAATGGTCCTATACCTAAATACAGGAGAGTTCCAGTGATACCAAGAATTATCAAAGCAATAACAATTTTGACTATAGTTTCTTGAGCCATTCCTTTCATTTTATCATTAAAAATTTGTTTTTTATACAATTTAAATATTTCTATTAGGGGGATTATAGAAATCTCTAATCAAATCAATAATTTCAACAAAAACTCATATCCAACAAAATCATCCAAATTATCTTTCTATGAAGTGTTCTTAGTTTATTTTTCTATGGGATTTCTAAAAGTCTATTCAACTAAGATGGTTGTGTTTAAACAGTAAAACCTAAAAGTTCTTTTATTTTATTAATAACTTCATTAACTTTTTCAGGAGCAAATCTTGAAAGAGTAACAATCATAAAAATTAGAATAAAGAAAAAAATGATACCTAAGACCAAAAATATTACAATTTTGTTGCTTTCTTCTGACATTTTCTCACATTAAATTTTAGTATCAACTCACTTCGAAATTATAAGTTTCACACCAAAAAGAATCTACAGATGATGGTATAGTTTTGAGAGTGAGTGTAAATTTACCGTCACAAATTTTAACTTGTTCGTTTTGACAAAATTCATAATTTTCTTCTATACCATCACAAGAGACACTAAGTATTATTGGATGCATCCCGTTACCACATATTGGCAACGTTTCTTTGGTTTTTTCTGAAATTGCCACCCACGTGCTATCATCTAATTGAATACTATTTGGATATACTAAAGATATAATATTATCATTTTTTCTTTGAAATATTGGTTGTGAACTTATATATACAAAGGGTCTAACTCCTTCGCAGAAAGAAAAAAAATCTCCACTTACTGGATGAAATACATATCCAGAAGAAATATAGATTTTGTTAGTTGCAATAATAAAACCGTTTAATCCACTATAACATTCTTCAAAAGCGGGATTACCAATAATTGCATCAACTAAAGGTTTTTCAACAAAAATTGCGAAAGCATTATATATACCTCTATGAGGTGATGTATAATAATCCAAAAAGAACTGAAATGTTTGTTCGTGGGGATCTCTGTCATTCATGATTATACATTTTCTAATTGCGCCAATTTCATTAAGATCTATCATTACTTTTTTTTCTCTTAAATTCATTGGTTTTTCCAATTCTATTTCTATAGGTCTTCCAAAATCACATATTGTGTTTTCATAATTTACATCCCAAGGTAGATTAGGTGTTTTCATACATTCGTCTCTACAACTAAAATCCAAAGTTTCACTTTTTATATTATCAATTTGAATAGCATCACACCCATAAATACACCTTGCCGCGGCACACTCAACAGCTAATTCTATTTTAGTTTTACCACTAAAGCAGTTGAATGGATCTTTGAAACAATCTAGACCGCCAAGTTTTTTGTAAATAAGAATAGAACTACCCAATATAATAACAGAAAGGACTAATAGCACAACAAGACTTGTTCCTTTTGTACTAAATGTTTTCATGTTCTCACGATAAACTTTGAATTAAATCTCCAAACCATTTTATTATATTATCAAATATTCCTAGTGAAACACCTAAAAAATAAATCAATACGCTTAAAACTATTAAACCGATTATCAACCCGATGATAACATTTTTTTCCATATGAATCAACTAACAGCTCATCCCTAAACCAAATATTCCTATAGCACTTTTTATACTTTCGCAAATGGATTTTGCAACTTCTTTAGCGAATTCAGCTCCTCCAGTGGAAGCGTTTTTTAAAAACACCCACAGCAAAATTAACCCTATCATTCCAGCAATAATAGTTATCACAATAACCAAAACATGGCCACTTATTCCTTTTTTTGTTTTCACTACTACCACATTTTAAGTAAATTTTTGAATATTTCTTTTAGACTTTCTGTAAAAGGTTTCGTTTGCTCTTTAAATATAATTAACATTAAAATTAAGATAAATGTTAGTAATATTAAAAATATGATAAAAATTATTCCTTCTCTTGATATGCCTTTCATTTAAACACCAAATGATATAAGCGAACCCAAAATAAAATGTATTAAAAGTATACTTAGAGTAAATATTATCGCGCCACTTATAAGATTTGTTCCTATTGAATATTCCATTTCAATTTTGTCATCTCCTCTCTCTATTTGAATTCTAAAAATATTAATAGAGATCAATAATTCTATCATATAGATTCCAACAACTATTAATAAAATTTCTATTGGCATTACTTTATCAAAATTGAATATTGGAAGCTTTTCTGTTTCTAATTCTGGCATAGATACAAAAAGATTAATTACAAATAGGATTATTTTTATCACTATTGCGCTAAGACCAACTACAACACCTGCTGCTAAAGGAATTAGAACGGAAGACATTAATTTCATAGAAGATGTTACTTCTTCAAGAAGTTCTTTGAGGTGTTCATCTACTTGATGTAAATTTTTTAAATATGTAGAAATGGCTACTAGTGTGGATGACATAATGTATACACCTTTAGTGGAAGATTCTGCGATTATTTTAAAAATGTTTTTTATCGTCCTCGAAGGATAATATTTTATTGCACCATAATTTTTGTTGAAAACTGCCTCTTTAAAGGTTACACCTAAATTATTCATTATATTTAATATTTTTTCAAAAAAATTGTAAATTTTTTGATCTTTTATTCTTTCACTTGTTTTTTTCAATCCCATTTCGATTGGATGACCACTTCTTAAAGTGCTTCCTAGTATGAAAACAGCTTCACCCAATTCTGACTCTATTTCTTCTATCTCTTGCTTTATTTTTCTATTTTTACTGCTCGAAACAATAGTGTAAAAAACTCCTGCTATAATTACTGCCCAAAATATTTGCAACCCATAAAACAACCTTGTAGTTAATGATGTTTCATCTGTTATTTTAGTAATACCGAAAAATGCGGGTAAAGATATTAGTAAAAAAATAGCTATAGCAAAAGGTAATAGTGGTAATTGAATTTTATTATTAATAAAAAAGAAAGAAAAATTTCCTGGTTTTGATGCTTTAGGATGATCTGTTATATCAACTGAATGAAAACCATACGGTTTTTTATCCAATGTATTTTTCATAAACCAAAACACAACAAATGGTAAAACTATGTTATAAATTATGACTAAAATATGCGGTTTTATTAAATCAGGCATTATTATAGATAAAATTGGAAACATAGTTAAGGTAATTACTGGTAAAAGAATTCCTAAACCATTGATGAGAGTTATTGGGTTTTTCAATTCTCTGGCATAATCTTTCATTCTCTCCATATTAGATTCTAATATGAGACTTACGGCTTTGTCTATCATTTCTTGTCTTTCACTAATTTCTGTTATAGACGTTTTTAAAAGATCTATAGCTTGAGAAAACTCTCTATTTTCGAATTTCCATTTAGTTGAAAAATCTGTTAAACCATCTTCAATAGAATCGTATTTTCCTATGTAAATATTCCATAAAATTCTTCTTAAATCTCTGCCTATTGGTCCAGATAAATTGACAGAAGCGAATGTGACAGCGCTTTCTAAATTGGGAACGTGTTTTAATCCAATAGCCATATAAAGAATTGTTAAAACAATTTCAGACGATGCTTCAACTCTTGTTTTTTTTGCTAATTGAGAGGGGTAAACAAAAACATAATAAGAAAGAGATATTCCAACAACAGAAACAAATAAAACATATTTAATTAAATCTTCTATGGTAAAATTGAAAGCTAAAAGAACAGCAAGAGTTGTAAAAGATGCGAATATGGTTATTAATAAAGTAAACACGAACCCAGAATAAACATATGATGGTTCGATGTTAAGGTTGCAAAAATCCAATTTTTGTTTCAACTCGCTTGCTTTCTCCTCTCCAACTTCTATTTTTATAATTTTTCTTGCAAAAGTACAATATTTCTCATAAAAGCTTTTCTTTTCCACCTCGCTCTTCAAATATTCCAAGAAATCTGAAGAAAGCTTTCTCAATGTCTTTCCATGTTCATATTCTTCTTGCAACTTAGCTAATTCTTCTTTCTTCATCTATTCGCCTTTATACTTTCTCTAAACCACATATCCCATCTTTTGAAAATTTCCCTTGAATCGAGCTCACCGACTTCTCTTCTAACTTGATCTGAGATTATGTGAAACATTTCATTACTTGCTGAAACCCATTCAGCTTCTAGAATATCTTTTCTGTTCAGCTTCCTTGCATAATCAACCATCGCTTGCTTGATGTTTGCTCTTAATTCGATGTTGCTCCAGACTGCATCCCAGTTGCCATGCCACTCGCGAACACGCTTAGCTATCTCATTAATTACATACGACTCGCCACTCAGCAAAGTGTCAGTTGGTTTTAATGTGTCATCCTTAGCTGAATACTCCATCAAATTTACAAACCCATTCTCGCTAGCAGGATCGTCTTTCCAATGCTTTCTAACTTCTGTCAATTCTAAAACACGCCTGTATCTGTGCAAGCCATCTCCTGATTTTATCATTCCTGAAATTGAAATAACATCTATAGCTTTGAAGCTTGTTTTAGTAACGCCTAAATCATTAACAACTCTGTCAAAGACGCCATAAGCACTTTCACCGTGTATAGTGCCAGCAACAACATTAGCTAAAGCGCCAATTCTCATTGCCTCAAAAAGTGCCCTCGCTTCCATTGATCGGACCTCACCGACAATCAAACAAGAATCACCTAACCTTAGAGCAGTTCTTAATGCCTCGTCAGCAGGCAATTCAGATTCTATTCTGGTTATAACAGAACGTGATTTCATTCTTTCAATATTATATCCCAAATTTCTTAGTTGAGGAACTGGCAACTCTAAAGTGTCCTCCGTCGTTATAATTCTGAATTTTTTCATTATCTCAAGCATTGTCGCACCCAGCATGCTTGACTTGCCGGATGAACGACCACCTGCAAACAATATTGAGCGAGAGCCGTCAACAATGAAACTCATTACTCCAGCATAAAGAGGTGTGAAGTATTTCTGATCTAAAAATAATGGATATGTCCAAGGTTTGTCTCTGTGTCTTCTCAAAGCATAAGCAATACCTTCAGGACTTAGAGTTTTTGTGATAGCTGCAACTCTTGCCCTACCTCCTGGAACAAATAGTTCTGTGTCCAAAACTGGATTCGCTTCATCCAATGGTCTGCCAGAAAATAGTCTGAAACGTGTAGCCCAACTTTCAGCATCTTCTCTTGTTGGTATCAAATTAGTTTCACATTCATCATAATCATCGTGATGTGCATAAATTGGCGAAACACCAATTGGAGAATTGATGTAAATGTCTTGAAGCTTTTCGTCATTTAGCAATATTTCCAAAACACCAAAACCTGTAGTGTAGCGAACAAGAATGTTAGTCATCTCTTCAATTTCTTTTGCTGTAAACTTTATACCTCCAGCAAACTGCATTATCATATCTCTTCCTATGTTTGTAAATATCTCTCTCACTTTTTCCGGCTGCGTAAATTCAGTTTCGGTTGGTTTGTGTTCTGCTAACTGCCTTCTTGCGTTGTCTAGTATCATATACTTTGTATCGTCTAGTCTAAATTCTGGAGCATTCACGAAATAATAGTATCTGACTTTATCTGGAACTTTGAATATCTCTATTTGCACGCCATCAGGCAAACTATATCTTTCCACTAGTCTGCTATTTTTTGGTGGGAGAGAAATGTATCTTGTCAGCATGAAAACAGGTCTTATCATTGGGCTGAATATTTTTCTGTAAAGTGTCCTGTCTCCAACAGAGTGGCCAATTAACTGGTCTTTTACTGACATTATTAGCTGCGTCTTCTCCAAAGATTCTTTTATTGGTAAAAGAAAATTTTTTATGAATATTCTGTATACAGCGCGCTCGATTCTAGATTGAGCGTTTGTAGATTTAGCTTCTATGCGTCTTATCATTCTTTTTATTTTAACATAAGCTCCTATTGGATCTGCTTTCAACATTTTTTGCATTACAAATTTCAATTCGTTCATGTCGTTGCTAACGTATTTTATATATTCTGGTCCTAGTTTTGATTCATCTAAAATCATATCTTGATTTAACATTTTGTCAAAAAGGTTTGCTATCTCTACCAGCATCTTTGTTTGCGTATAATCGTACTCATATTCTCTTCTTTCTGCCAGTATTATTCTTTCAACTTTCTTCAGCTCAAGTATCTTGTCAATTATCTCAGACATAATTGTTTCAGAATCCTCTAAACTTGAGCCGTATATGCTATCTAGACAATTAACTTTCAGTATTCCGTCAATGAACTCGTGCTCGAAAGCCACATACACCACTAGAATAAAATTATATTTACTTGCTAATCAAAATAACTATTGGATTGGAATGGCTTTGGATAAGAAGCAATTAGAAGTTGGCAGCAACGAGTTAATAAGGAGAACTAACGATAATGCTAGAAGAATAAGAGTGCTTGAGCAAAGGTTGGATGTGATTGATTCTAGGATTAAAGGGATAGAGGAAAGAGTGATAGATGAAATGGGATTGCTAAAGACTGGTTTCGATCAACTTGTTGTCGATGTAAAAGAATTATCAAAAGAGATAAAGGAAATAAGAAGCAGTATGCTAAAATTTAGTCAAAGTTTAGAAAAAACTGCAAGAAAAAGTGAAATAAAAGAGTTGGAAGCTTTGCTTGACATTTATAATCCAATTAAATCTAGGTTTGTCACACGCGACGAGTTGGATAGAATATTGGAAGAGAAGAAAGCAAAGGTGTAAACTTTAAGTTGGAATTATCCAATTAATAATATTAGGTGTTATATACTTGATCAAGTTTTTGGGTGGAAGTAAAAAAGAACCAGAAAAACCACCGTCTCTGGGTAAGGGTTTTGTTCCAACGGACAAAGTCAAAGATTTGAGTGCTAAAGGGTTTTCTGAATCAGAAATAATAGACATATTGAGAAAGGAAGGTTTTGCGAGCGAAGAAATTGACAGAGCTCTTACACAATCTTTGAAAATCGGAGTTACAGGTGAGGAGATGGAAAAGCTGCCGACATTAAAAGATTTGGGAAATCCAAGCGAGGAATATGTGCCTCAAGAACCTTTACAAGGATTTCAATTCACGCCACCACAGCCGCCACAACCAATTCAACAAGAACAATATCCCCCTCAACAGTACTATCCTCAACAGGAGATTGCAACAGAGGAATTGATCGAGTCTATAGTGCACGAGAGAGTGTCTGAGTTAGACGAAAGGTTAATGGAATTTAAAAGCAAATTCAATGAGTTAGACAGAAAAATATTAGATTTACATAATAGACTTTCAGTTGTAGCTAAAGGAAGAAGCGAAAAGGATTCTGAAATAATTTCAAAAATAGACTCTTTCAAAGATAGCATAGAAGATATGAATGCAAGATTGTCGAGCTTAGACAAAACATTTAAAGAAGCTTTACCTGCTTTGATAGAAAGTGTTCGCTCGTTAACAGACTTGGTTCATGAAATGAAGAGGAAAGTTTAAATTATTTATTATTCTTAAACTAAATTCTATTTATGAGTAATCCTTTCAAGCTTGCTGGTGAATGGCTGTCTGAATTAGGTTTTTTTGATTTTGTTATTCCTATGCTAATAACAGCTGCTGTAGTTTATGCTCTATTGAGAAAAGCGAAAGTTTTTGGTGAAGGAGCTGTTGCTATACATGCCGTTATAGCTTTATCCTGTTCGTTTTTGATTTGGGGTTTTGCTGCCTCTTTACCAACAACACGCTTAGGCTTACCGTTGTCAAAATTTATAACGCAGACCTTTCTTATTGTCTTGATATTCTTGTTTGGTTTAGTTGGAGCTAGTATTGCATATCCTGATTTCGGCAAAGCATTGGAACACTCTTTCGGAAAGTCAAGCACAATGATATGGGTGTTTATAGCTGGCGCTATAATAATATTCTTTTTCACTAGCGGATTGGGTGATATTTTAAATTTACAAAACACATTATTACGAGGTAACAGCGGTATGTTTGTGCTTATATTGCTTTTTCTTTTTATCGGAATAGCACTAGCTGCTGGTGGTGTTTTACCAAGGAGGGATTGAAATATGGCTGATATGTTTAGAGAAATAATATTCAAACTGAGAGATTTGGGTGCTTTTAATTTTCTATTCCCCTACTTGCTTACATCCGCTATATTTTATGGTTTGTTGAGGAAATCAGAGATATTTGGCAAACCAGAAAAAAATGTTGCTGTCAACGGTGTTATAGCTTTAGTATCTGCTTTAATGGTTTGGGCATTCCCTGTTCTCAGAGGCGTTGACATAGAAACTCAAATGTCAGCTTTCTTCATGCAAGGAATGATAATGATTTTGGTTTTTATGGTTGGATTGATGTTAACAAGCATGCTATTGCCAGAAGATTTGCCAACTCGTTTGAAAGATACTTTTTTAAAAGAAAGTGGACCTGTTGGTGCAGTAGTGATAGCTTCTCTAATAATAGGAGCTGTTATATTTTTAACTAGTGGTTTGGTTGGATTGTTTATAACACCGGAAATGCTTGCAAAGATACCGACTGACATATTTTTAATTTTAGGAGTTGTTATAATATTAGTAGTTCCACTTGTTTGGATAATGAGTGGTGGTACAAAACCGACTCAAAGCGGACAAAATAATAAATAAGGAAATGATTTAATGGCTGAACCGACATTAATTCGATTGATTTCAGTTTTGAAGACACAAGGCGTGTTTGATGTTTATCTACCTTTCTTGCTGACTTTTTCTATATTTTATGGATTGCTAAGGAGGATGAAATTATTTACAGGCACTAAAAGTGGTGATATTGATGATCCTACAGGGAACAAAATTTCTGCTGTTGTTGCTTTTGTAGCTGCAGCTTATGTTACTATATTTTCTCCAGCAGCTGTTCCTATTAGTCATTTCTTTGCAACTTTCTTCATGCAATCTTCTATTGCTCTAGTC
>Ga0123519_10004444_pt1 | contig 22760 bp, 16 predicted proteins | sample YelNatPaOPRAMG02_FD_87396 | JGI IMG/M metagenome (GOLD analysis project Ga0123519, IMG submission 87396) | Hot spring microbial communities from Yellowstone National Park - Yellowstone National Park OP-RAMG-02 (version 2) | ecosystem: Environmental > Aquatic > Thermal springs > Hot (42-90C) ...
GTCGCCTTTGCCGGCGCGGATGTGGGTGGGTTCGGCGAGGACTGCGACGGGGAACTGCTGGTGCGCTGGACGCAGTTGGCGGTGCTGACGCCCTTCTTCCGCAATCATAATTATCTGCTCGGCCGGCCCCAGGAGCCCTGGGCGTTCGGTGAACCGTTTACTTCCATCAACCGCTCCTACATTGCCATGCGCTATCAGTTCCTGCCGGCTATCTACACCGCCTTCTGGCAGGCGGCGCAGTACGGCTGGCCGGTGATGCGCCCCATGTTCTGGGAAGCTCCCGAGCTGGCCGGCTCGCCCGGCTGTGATGATCAGTTCTTCTGCGGCGACCATCTGCTGGCGGCGCCGGTACTGCGGCCGCGCGCCGTGGGTAGGGATGTACATCTGCCGGCGGGGAGCTGGTACGATTGGTGGACGGATGAGCGTTTCGAAGGGCCGGCGGATGTCCGGGTGCCGGCGCCGTTGGAGATCCTGCCGCTGTTCGTGCGCGCCGGCGCCGTGATCCCAACCGCGAAGGTAATGCCGCACACGCCGCCTGCCGGCTGGGAGCATCTGATACTGCATGTGTTTGCTGGCAGTGCGGAGAGCGTGCTGTATGAGGACGCCGGCGAGGGCTGGGGCTTCCGACAGGGAGAATTCCGGCTGTCCCGCTTCGCCACCACTTGGCAGGAGGGTGTCCTGCGCATCCGTCGAGAAGTTGACGGGGCGGAGGGCATCGGCTCCAGGCGATGGGAGGTGGTTGTGCACGGTCTGCCGGCGCCGGCGCAGGAGGTCCTCGTGGATGGACAGGGGAGCGCTTGCGCCTGGGATGCGGAGCACAAGGTACTCCGGCTGGAGACCGCCCCGTTCCGAGAGATCGAGATCCGGGTGTAAAGCGCGGGAAGGAAAGCGCCAGCGCGCTATTTGGAGATATTGGTCGGGCCGGCTATACTCCTGCTGAGTGCATCATTCTGCAAAACACGCATCAGGAGTATCTTGTGCCGGCCTTTTCGTTCAAGCGTTTCTGGCAGCGTGCCGGACAGCATCTCGGCTTTCTGGGCCATGGGTCTGCCCACCCTGACCCCACTGATGTGGTCACGCCCGAGGAGCGGCACAACAGTCGTATTCTGATTTGGGAAGCCCCGTTCACCAATATCGCCTTTGGCTCGGTGGCCAATTTCTTCGCGCTTTTTGCCATCCAGTTGGGCGGCAGTAACGCGGTGGTGGGCTGGCTCACCAGCGGGCCGGCGGTGGTGAACATGCTCTGGCCCCTGCCAAGCGCCCGCATCATCCAGCGCCTGGGCAATTACCCGCGCTCCCTGGCGCTGTCCGCGTTCTTCCATCGTGTGCCCATCATCGCGCTGGCCGGCATCCCGTTCCTGCCGCCGGCCTGGCGCGCCTGGGCCATCGTTGTCCTGACCACGCTGTCCGCCCTGCCGGCGACCATCTGGGGCGCCTCGTTCCAGACCGCCTCCGCCGAGATGTTTCATCCGCGCCACCTGGCGCGGGTGGTGGGGGAGCGTTGGGCGGTGATGAGTATTGTGGGGATGGCTACATCGTTAACCCTGGGGAAGATGCTGGACCTGATCCCCTTCCCCCTCAACTTCCAGGTGTTGTTCGCCGGCCTGGGCATCCTGACGCTCGCCTCGGTGTGGTTCGTCCTACAGCTCCGGATGCCGCCCCGACAGGAGGAGCCCGTCCCTGCCGCCTCCTCGGCCGAGAATGACCTACCGCCGGCGCCCTGGTGGCAGAGGTATCGGCAGTTCGCCATGTACGAGGTGGGCGTGTTCCTGGCGTACTTCGCCATGTTTGCCGCGGTGCCGCTGTTTCGCATCTACTGGGTGCGAGACCTGGGGGCGACGGGCACCTGGATCGGGGTGCTGACGGCGGCCTATTCCGCCGGCGGCCTGCTGGGGTATATCTTCTGGGGGCGCTGGAACCGGCCGGAGCGGGAGCAATGGGGTATGCTCATCGCCGCGCTGGGCATTTTGGCCGGCTATCCCCTGCTGACCACGGCCTTTCAACATCTGGCGCCGCTGGTGCCGGTTATGTTCTTCGCCGGCTTCATGGGCGGCGGGAATGAGTTGATCATCTTCAACCGCACGGTAGAATTGTCCCCGCGCAGAACTCGCCCGACCTTTGTCGCAGTGCACCAGATGGTTGTCAATGCGGCGGCGTTCTTCGCCCCGCTGATCAGCACGGCCCTGGCCAATACGTTCGGCACCCGCTGGGTGCTGATGGGCTCTGGAGCGTTCGGGATCATCGCCGCCGTTTTGCTGTGCTGGCTGGGTTGGACATCCCGCCCCAGCCCTCGGCCGGCGGCGTCGGTCCCCAGCCCTTGAGATGCCCGGAGGGAGGAGAATATCCAGTGAAACCCGATTGGGTGCTGTACAACGGCATCGTCCGCACCTTGGCCCCCGGCCAGCCGGCCTACCAGGCGGTCGCCATTTGGCGTGACCGTATTGCGGCGCTGGGGGACAATTCCCTCGCCGAGAGCGTCCCGCCCGAGCGGCGGGTGGATCTGGCCGGCCGGCTGGTCCTGCCGGGCTTCTGCGATTGTCATGTCCACTTCCTGGAATATGCCCTGCGGCGCCAGCAGGTGGACCTGAGCGGCACCCGTTCTGCCGCGGAGGCATTGGAAAGGGTAAGGGAAGCGGCGCGCCGCGCGCCGGCCGGCCAGTGGATCCTGGGCGGCGGCTGGGACCCCAATGTCTGGGAGCCGGCGGGATTCCCCACCCGACAGATGCTGGACGCGGTCTGTCCGGACCATCCTGTCGCGCTGGACAGCAAGGACGTGCACTCCCTGTGGGTCAACAGCCGGGCGCTGGAGCTGGCCGGCGTGGGGGCCGAAACCCCCGACCCACCGGGCGGCCGCATCCTGCGGGATGCCAGTGGGGAACCTACGGGGATATTGTGCGAGATGCCGGCAAAACGACTGGTGTTGGATGTTGTGCCTTCTCCCACCTTTGAACAGTGCTGTGCGGCGATAGAGGCGGCCTTTCCCAGCGTGTGGGCGCACGGCATTACTACCATCCACAATTTCCTGCTCGGCGAAGGCGCGCAGGAGCTCGGCGCCCTGCAGGAGCTTCGCCGGCAGGGCAAGCTGGGCCTGCGCATGCTCTGCCAGCTCCGGCTGGATATGCTGGAGCCGGCCGTGCGCGCCGGCGTGCGCACCGGCCTGGGCGACGAGTGGCTGCGCATTGGCGGGGTCAAGATTTTCATAGATGGCTCCCTGGGGTCGCGCACAGCCCTGCTCTTTGCGCCGTATGTGGGAGAGCCGGGAAATACGGGTGTCGAGATCACCTCGCCGGCGCAGTTGCGGGAATACCTTGAGCTGGCGCTTCCCAACGGCATCAGCGCCACCATTCACGCCATCGGCGATGCCGCCAACCGCCGTGCGCTGGATGCCTTGGAAGAGGCGCTGGCGCGCTATCCTTCCGCACGCGCCCTGCCCAATCGCATTGAGCATGCCCAACTGCTGGCGCCGGCGGATATCCCCCGCTTCGGCCGGCTGGGGGTGGTCGCTTCCGTCCAGCCGGTGCACGCCACCTCGGATTACGAGATGGTCGAACGGTACTGGGGAGCGGAGCGGGGGCGCGGCGCCTATGCCTTCCGGAGCCTGCTGGAGGCCGGCGCGACGCTCATCTTCGGCACCGACTGCCCGGTGGAGCCGCTGGGGCCGCTGGCCACCTTATATGCGGCGGTGGCGCGCCGCCGGCCGGATGGCTCCCCTTCCCCGGACGGCTGGCATCCGGAGGAGCGGCTGACGCTGGAGCAGGCGCTGATCGCCAGTTGTGCGGCGCCGGCGGCGGTCAGCGGAGAGAGCGGCATCAAGGGAACGCTGGAGCCGGGCAAGCTGGCAGATATGGCGATCCTGTCGCGGGATATTTTCGCGGGGCCGGCAGAGGCCCTGCTGGAGGCCAAGGTGCACGGCACGGTGCTGGGCGGCCGGCTGGTGTACCGCTCGCCGGCGTGGGGGTAAGGGCCGGCGCAAGTGCTCGCTTAATTTGACAAGCCGGAACGCCTTCGCTATAATACATACTGCCCAAGGGGCTGTAGCTCAGCTGGGAGAGCGCTACAATCGCACTGTAGAGGTCAGGGGTTCGAATCCCCTCAGCTCCACCAGTGGGAAACAACTGTATAGCGCAAAGGCGGTGAGCGGGAGTAGTAGACCATCTCCGCAGAGAGCCTGGCAAGAGAGCAGGTGGGAGCCGGGCAGGCACATCGGAGAGTGCCGTCAAGGTCGAACTCGCCCGTGAGCTGTGGCGGTGAACCCTAGTAGCCGCCGCCGGCCGGCGGCCGTTATCTCGCCAAAAGTGGTTGGAGATGTGTATGGGGCTGTAGCTCAGCTTGGGAGAGCGTCTGAATGGCATTCAGAAGGTCAGGGGTTCGAGTCCCCTCAGCTCCACCACGTATGGGGGTGCTCAGCATCGGGGCGGATGGCTGAGCACCTCGCCTCATACCTCTCTGACAACCAGGGTGGTACCACGGAGGCTCCCCTTCGTCCCTGATGGGATGAAGGGGTTTTTGATTTGGCCGGCCCCGCCGGCCGCACACATGCATAATCCGCACATCCAGGAGGCATCGGAATATGGCTGACAACTATCAACCCGCTGTCATCGAGAAGAAATGGCAGGAGCGATGGGAAGCGGACGGGCTGTATCGGGCGAGGATTGACCACAGCCGGCCCAAGTGGTACGCGCTGACCATGTTCCCGTATCCCAGCGGGGATCTCCACATCGGGCACTGGTACGCCATGGCTCCCTCTGATGTGCGGGCGCGCTATGCCCGGATGAAGGGCTACAATGTGCTCTTCCCGATGGGCTTCGATGCCTTTGGACTGCCGGCGGAGAACGCCGCCATCAAACACGGCATCCACCCCTATCAGTGGACCATGGCCAACATTGAGCGCATGCGCAAACAGCTCAAGTCCATGGGCGCCATGTTCGACTGGGAGCGGGAAGTCATCACCTGCCTGCCCGAATATTACAAGTGGACGCAGTGGTTCTTCCTCCAGCTCTATAAGCACGGCCTGGCCTACCGCCAGAAGGCGCCGGTGGATTGGTGCCCCACCTGCAACACCACGTTGGCGCGGGAGCAGGTGTGGGGGGAGGACCGCCACTGCGAGCGCTGTGGCACCCCGGTCATCAAGAGGGACCTGGAACAGTGGATGTTCCGCATCACCAAATATGCCGAGGAACTGCTGAACTTCGACGGCATTGACTGGCCCGAGCGCGTCATCACCATGCAGCGCAACTGGATCGGCCGCAGTGAGGGCGTGGAGTTCACCATGCAGGTGGCGGACAGCGACAAGAGCTTCCGCGTCTTCACCACGCGGCCGGACACGGTGTACGGCATGACCTTTGCCGTCCTGGCGCCGGAGCATCCGCTGGTGGAGGAGATCACCACGCCGGAGCATCGCGCTGAGGTGGAGGCCTACGTCTTCCAGGCCCGCCGGCAGACCGAGATCGAGCGCCTGTCCACCGAAAAGGAGCGCACCGGCGTCTTCACGGGCGCCTATGCCATCAATCCGATGAACGGCGAGCGCGTGCCCATTTACATCGCCGACTACGTGCTTATGACCTACGGCACGGGCGCCATCATGGCAGTGCCGGCGCACGACGAGCGCGACTTCGACTTCGCCAAGAAGTACGGCCTGCCCATCCCGGTGGTCATCGCGCCGGACGGCTGGGACGGCAGTCCGCTGAAGGAAGCGTACGTGGGCGAAGGTACCATGGTCAATTCCGGCCCGTTCAACGGCATGCGCAGTACAGAGGCCTGGCATGCCATCGCCGATTATATGGAGAAGCACGGCATCGGCGAGCGCAAGGTGAATTACCGCCTGCACGACTGGCTGGTCAGCCGGCAGCGCTACTGGGGCGCGCCCATCCCGATTATCTACTGCCCAAAGTGCGGCACGGTGCCGGTACCGGAGGAGGACCTGCCGGTGCTCCTGCCCATGGATGCGGAGTTCATGCCGACCGGCGAGTCGCCGCTGAAGTATCATGAGGGCTTCCTGCACACCACGTGCCCGCAGTGCGGGGGGCCGGCGGAGCGCGAGACCGATACCATGGACACCTTCGTGTGCTCCTCCTGGTATCAGTACCGCTACCTCAGCCCCCATTACGATAAGGGGCCCTTCGACCCCGAAGAGGGTAAGTACTGGCTACCGGTGGACCTGTATACCGGCGGGGTGGAGCATGCCACCATGCACCTGCTGTACACGCGCTTCTTCACCAAGGCGATGCGGGACATGGGGCTGGTGGATTTCGACGAACCGATGCTTCGCCTCTTCAACCAGGGCACTATCCTGGGCGAGGACGGCGAGAAAATGAGCAAAAGCCGGGGCAACGTGGTCAACCCCGATGACCTGGTGGCGAAATACGGCGCGGACACGGTGCGTGCCTACCTCATGTTCATCGGCCCGTGGGAAGAGGGCGGCCCCTGGAACAGCAAGGGCATTGAGGGCGTGCACCGCTTCCTGCACCGCGTCTGGTCGGTGGTGGTGGAGCCGGGCAACGAGGCCATGCGCAGTGCACAGCCCACGCCGGAACAGGTGAGGGATCTGCGCCGCATCACCCATAAGACCATCCGCAAGGTCACCCAGGACATGGAGGGCTTCCAGTTCAACACCATGATTGCGGCCCTGATGGAGTTCAACAATTATCTTGTCAGGGCCAAGGATACCGAGGTGTACGGGAGCGAGGCCTGGGATGAGGCCATCCGCACGCTGATCCTCCTGCTGGCGCCGTCCACGCCGCACCTGGCGGAAGAGCTGTGGGAACGCATCGGTGGGCCGTACAGCGTGCATCAGCAGTCTTGGCCGGCCTGGTCCGAGGAGCTGGCCGCCGACGAGATGGTGACGCTGGTGGTGCAGGTCAACGGCAAGGTGCGCGACAAAATCACGGTGCCGGTGGACATTCCGGAGGAAGAGGCCAAGCGGATGGCGCTGGAATGCCCCAACGCTCGCCGGCACTATGAGGGCAAGGAGATCGTACAGGTCATTTATGTGCCTCGCCGGCTGGTCAACATTGTGGTGAAATAAGCGGACGTTTGCCTGATGCCTCCAGGGACAGCCACCGAAATGGTGGCTGTCCCTTTTTTCATGCCGGCGCCGGCCCGCCGCGCTCATCGCTGGGGGAACTTTTCCGCATTTTCTTTCGCGAGGCCTCTTGACAGCGGGGGAAAAGTGTGCTATAATTGGTTATGATGATATAACATCATGACCTCATGACCTTTGTCACGCCAGAAGGTGGGGTGGGATATGCTCCTGGACCGCAATTCTTCTGTGCCGCTGTATCATCAGTTGTGCGAGATACTGACGAGCAAGCTCCTCGCCGGCGAATTCAAGCCCCATGAGGCCATCCCCACCGAACGTGAACTCATCGAACAATATGGTGTAAGCCGCATCACTGTCCGCCGTGCCCTGGAGGAGTTAGAAGAAAAGGGATTCATCAAGCGCATCCAGGGACGCGGCACGTTTGTACAACCGCCGCGTGTGGAGCGTACCCTGGCGCGGCTGAGCAGTTTCTCGGAGGAACTGCGCGCCCGGGGCATGGTGCCGGAGACGCGACTGCTGACGTTCCAGCGAGCGCCGGCGCCGGCCCATATCGCGCAGGCCCTACAGCTACCGGAAAGCTCGCCGATCTGGCACATTGAGCGACTGCGCCTGGCCAACGGGGAGATCATCGCCCTGAACATCTCGTACATCCGCCTCCCGTCGTTCATCGAGCTGACCGAGGAGGAACTCCGACAGGAAGTCTCGCTGTGGACCCTGCTGGAGCGCAAGGGCATCCACATGAGCGAGGCGGACAAGACCATCGAGGCCATCGCCGCCGAGCCGGAACACGCCCGGCTTTTGAAAGTGCGGAAGTCGGCCCCCTTACTGCGGGTGGAAGGGGTGGCCTACGCCAGCGACGGAACCCCCATTGAATATTCCATCATCGTCGCCCGTTCCGACCGCTATAAGTACTTCCTGCATATCGCTCGCTGAGAAGGAAGTGCGGCTCAGCGGAGCGACAGCCTGACGTTTGTCCCACCAATACCGCGTACAGTGGCCGTATGACGAGCGCACCATGCATGGAAAGGAGGTGAAAAGGGAAGGGGAGAAGAACGTCTTGCGAATGGGTTGATGTGACGTTGTTGGGACGTGGTTGGCCAACGTGTTGTGTGCCGCATTCACAAAGGAGGGACAAGGTCAATGAAAGCCCGCAGTATCTTCCGGATGATTCTGGCCGGCCTGCTCATCCTCACTGTCCTGACGGCCTGCGCGCCGGCAACCCCGCAGGTGGTCGAGAAAGTCGTCGAGAAACCCGTCGTCCAGACCGTGGTCGTCACCAAAGAAGTGCCGGTGGAGAAAAAGGTCGTCGAGACCGTGGTAGTGCAGGAGAAGCGCACCCAGCTCTCCTTCGCCGGCCACCAGTACTTCAACATGTCCTTTGGCCCCGCTCCTGCCCCGCTGGAGTACATGCGCCAGGTCGTCGCCGAGAAGTATCCCAACATTGATATCCAGTTGATCATGCAGCCGCTGGATGCCAACAAGTGGCATGATAACCTCACCACCTACTGGATGGCCAAGGACCCGACGGTGGACCTGGTCTATGTGGTGGGGTACTGGATCACCGAGTTTGCCGAGGCCGGCTGGCTGATGCCGCTGGATGACAAGATTGACCCGGCGCTCCTGGCGAAGTACGACCCGGCCTACCTGGATATCTTCCGCCACAACGGCAAGCTGGTGGCCTTAGGGCCGGCCTGGGGCGGCATCGGCGGGCTGTACTACCGCAAGGACCTGCTGGAGAAGTACGGGCTGAAGCCGCCCGAGACGTATGATGATATCATCGCGGCCTGCGACACCATCCGCAAGGACAACCCGGACCTGGGCTGCTGGGACTGGCCGGCCATGCGCAATGTGGTGCTGGTCAACCGCTGGTCCGAGTTCCTGCACGGCTTCGGCGGCACCTACTTCAACAAGGACGGCACCTGCGCCATGAACTCCCCCGAGGCGGTGAAGGCGCTGGAGTTCATGACCATGCTCTTCCAGAAGGGGTACACGCCGCAGGAGGCGCTGTCCTGGAAGGAAGAGGATGCCAACGTGCGCTTTGTGAGCGGGCAGACCATCTTCTTCACAGGCCGGCAGGACCTGCTGTTCTGGATCGACGATCCCGCGAAGTCCAAGATCGTGGGCAAGTGGGGATTCATCCCCAACCCTGCACAGCCGGGCGGCCGGCATGCCGGCTTCCCCGAGTTCTGGGCCTTCGCCGTCAGCGCCTACAGCGACAATCCTGACGAGGCTTTGAAGGTCCTCGAGCTGTGGGGCAGTCTCCCCACCATGAAGAACTTCAACCTGGCATGGGGGCCTATCCAGGGCCATTCGGATGTCTACACCGACCCCGATGTGCTGAAGGCGAACCCCAACCTGCCGCTCATCGAGGAGATCGCCAAGACCGCCATCCCGCCCCTGCCCAGCGCCAACTACGGTGAGATCACCGACCTGCTTCAGGCGCAGATTCACTCCGCCCTGTCTGGTCAGATCTCGCCCAAGCAGGCGCTCGATGATGCCTGCGCGGCCATTGACGTGATTGAGAAGGGGCCCTGATCGTTCGGCTCCATGATGACCTGAAGCGCGGAAGGGGGTGCCGCGGCGGCCGGGTTTCCGCCGGCGCGGCACCCCACCGGAAGGCGACTAGGCATCCTGGAATGCGCGGCAGTGCATAACAGTGGAGATCAACGCAGAATGAGAAACTCGATGCGTAAATTTCGGCTCACTGAGCCAGGCATGGCGGTGCTCTTTATTATCCCGGCGCTCCTTTTTGTGACGCTGTTCATGTATTATCCCATCCTGCAGACGTTCATCTACAGCTTGTTCAGCCTGCACCGCACGGCCGACTGGCTCCACGCCCAGTTTGTGGGTCTGCAGAACTACATTGCCGTGATGAAGAGCGAGGCCTTCCGCGGCGCCTTCGGCTTCACCCTATATTACACGGTCATGACGGTGTTCTTCGAGCTGGCCATTGGCCTGGGCATGGCGATCGCCACCTTCTCCGTCCATCCCCGCCTGCGCGGCATCCTGCGGGCGGTGCTGGTGGTGCCCTGGGCGATTCCCCCGATTGTCTCGGCCATGCTGTGGCGGTGGTTGTTCCACGCAGATGCCGGCATCTTCGGCTACCTGCTGACGGCAACGGGTCTGGTGAGCAAGCCGCCGGCGTTCCTGACCGATCCCACCCTGGCCATTCACAGCATCATTGTTGCCTCCGTGTGGAAGAATGCCTCTATGATGGGCATTCTCCTGCTGGCCGGCCTGGCATCCATCCCCCAAGACATATACGACGCCGCCAAGGTGGACGGTGCGCGCACCTGGTTCCGCTTCCGCCGGGTGACCCTGCCCCTGCTCCTGCCAACCATCCTGGTCACGGTCCTCTTCCGCTCCCTGTGGGCACTGCGCATGTTTGAGGAATCCTATGGGTTGACCGGCGGCGGGCCAGGCACCACGACCGATACCCTGAGCACCTTCGCCTATAAATACTTCTTTACCTACGCCAGATTCGGTGTAGGCTCGGCCTACGCCATGGTCATATTCGCGATGGTGGTTATGGTTGCCATTGTGTATGTCAACCGCGTCAAAGGAAACCTGAGGTTCAAAGAATGAACGGAGAACTGTCCAACGGACGCCGCAGTCTCAAACGCTGGCTGTTAGAGGGGCTGGTGACCCTGGCCATTATCGGTTTCTGTCTTGGCCCGCTGTACTGGATATTCGCCACCTCGTTCAAGCCAATGGGCACGGAGTACGTCATCCCGCCGGAGTTCTGGCCGTCGAAGCCGACCCTGCAGGCTTATGCGGTCATCTTGGGGATTCAGGCACCTGGGGCGGAACGGGCCTCGCAGGAAGGCGCGCTGAAGGGCACGACCGAGATCAAGGCCTCGCCGCATTTGAACTTCCTGGTGCCCGTGCGCAACAGCCTGATCGTGTCCACGTCGGTGTCGGCCGGCGCGCTCCTGCTGGCATCGCTGGCGGCGTATGCCATCTCCCGCCTGCGCTTCCGCTGGAAGATCCAGTCGCTGATGGTGCTGTGGGTGGCGGGCCTGCTGCCGGCGGTCATCGTCATCGCCCCGACCTTCGTGCTGATGCGCTCCCTGAACCTCCTGCGCACCCTGCTGGCGATGATCCTGCCCAACATCGCCTACAATATCCCGCTGACCACCTGGCTGTTGGCGGTGTACTTCGCACAGCTTCCCTGGGAGCTGGAAGATGCCGCCAAGATGGACGGCTACCGCCCCCTGCAGATTTACCGCAAGGTGATCCTGCCCCTGTCCACGCCGGGGTTGTTCTCCGCCGGCATCTTCGCCTTCCTAGGCTCGTGGGGGGAATTTATGCTGGCCAGCGCTGTCACCATGGGTGTGGCCGAGGTACAGACCGTGCCGGTGGCCATCCTGAACCTGTCCTTTGAGTACCGCTATCAATGGACCTGGATCTCTGCCGCCATCTGTTTATCCGTGGGATTGATGGTGCTGATCGCGCTGGTGTTTCAGCGCTGGGTGATCCAGGGCCTGACCGCCGGCTCGGTCAAGTATTAATGTGCGTTCGGGCGACTGCCCCACTGCGCCGGCCAGGCGCCGGCGAGCTGTAGTGCTCTAAAGCGAACAACACGCCTGGAGGAACTGCTGATGTCCGAGGTCTATGTCGAGGAAGTCTGCAAACAATATCGGGATGTTCAGGCACTGGATAGTATCACCTGCACCTTTGAGGATGGGCAGTTGACCGTGCTGGTGGGGCCTTCCGGCTGTGGCAAGACCACCCTCCTGCGCACCATCGCCGGCCTGATCGAGCCATCCTCCGGGGCGATCTATATCGGCAAGCGGCGGGTGGACGGTATTCCCCCCTGGGAGCGCAACATTGCGATGGTCTTTCAGAGCTACGCGCTCTACCCGCATATGACCGTCTTCAAAAACATCGCTTTCCCCCTGGAGGCCACCCGCACACCGAAGGACGAAATTAAGCGCCGCGTGGTGGAAACCGCCCGCATCCTGCAGATCGAGAATCTCCTGGACCGGAAGCCCCGCGAGCTTTCCGGCGGCCAGATGCAGAGAGTGGCGCTGGGACGCGCCATTGTCCGCAAGCCCGAGGTGTTCCTGATGGACGAGCCCCTCTCGAACCTGGATGCCAAACTGCGCGTGGTGATGCGGGCGGAACTCAAGCATTTGCAGACACAGTTGGGCGTGACCACGATATATGTCACCCACGACCAGGCGGAGGCCATGACGCTGGCGGACAAGCTGATCGTCATGAACGCCGGCCGCATCCAGCAAGTCGGCCGGCCGGAAGAGCTGTACCGCAACCCGCGCAACGTCTTTGTCGCCGGCTTCATCGGCAGTCCGCCCATGAACTTCATCGAGGTGCAGTACGACCCGACGGAGCGTGCCCTGATTGGCCCTGACTTCCAGTACCCGCTGGGCCCCCGCTGGCTGGATCTCCTCAGAAACCGGCCGGCCGGAACACTGATCCTGGGCATCCGCCCCGAGTCCATTCAGGTTATCGCCAGCCCCTCCCCGGGAATGGTGCCGGCATCGGTATACGTGATGGAGCAGTTGGGACGCGAGATCTTGCTGGATGTGAAAATCGGCCCGCAGACCCTGCGCGCCTTTGTGCCGGCGGACACGCGCCTGCAGATGGGGCAGGAAGTGTGGCTCCAATTTCAAGAGGAAGCCCTCTACTTGTTCGACCCCGAGACGGAAGTGTCCCTCTCGTGGCAGGAGCGACAGTAGGGACTCCCGCATTGTAGGCTTGAGGATCGGACGGTGAGCGGAGCGGAGCCGGCGGCCAGCACCCAGCGCTCGGGAAGCATCACCTACCCCGGCGGGGCCTTGTATTTCGGGCCAGGGCACCCGACGCTGTGCGTGAATGACCAGATGGGCTACATCTATGAAGACCCGCGGGTGCTGGCAGAACTGCAGGCCGGCCGGCTGGACGCGCTGATTCGGCTGGCGGAGCAGGGCATCGCCGCCGGCATGACCTGCATCAACGTGCAGTTAATGCACTACACTCTCGACCAGCGGACGCTTATCCCCAGGGTGATCGAGACCCTGGTGGAACGGACAGGATGCGCGATCGCCATTGATACCCGCGATGCGGTGGCGCTGGAATTGGGCTTGCAGGCCTATCAGCCGTACAAGGCGTTCTGCAATGTGGTCAACGGCGAGTGGGAAAACCTGCATACGTTCCTCCCGATTATCGCCCGGTACGGAGGGGCGGTGGGCACCGCGCTGGTGTACGAAGGCGGCATCCCGCAAACGGTGTCGGAGCGCGTCCGAGTGGCACGCCGCATCGTGGAGACTGCCGAGAGCTATGGCATTCCCCGGGAGGATGTGGCGATCGATTGCGTGTGCCTGCCCTCTTCGGTGGCGCCGGCTTCCATGCCGGTGACCCTGCAGACGATCCGGGCGGTGCATGAGGAGTTGGGGGCACCCACGTTATTGGGCATCAGCAACGCCGGCGTGATGATGCCGGAGCCCGAACTGCTGGCCCTGGCGTATCTGATGGCGGCAACAGCCAATGGACTGGACGTCGCCATGGTCAGCCCCGCCACGCCGATGATTGACGGCCTGGTGGCGGCGATGGACTTCCTCACGGGGACGGACCCATATGGGCGAAGGTATCTGGACTGGTATCGCAAATCGCGAGGACTGCCGACGCGTTTTGCACCTTAAGCGGGGCTTTGGAGTGTGCTACGGCGATTGCCGGCCGATATTTTCTCACATTGGAGGTCAGGATGGATAAGGAAGAGCTGTTGGCCAGATTGAAGCAGAAGTTTTTCGATGAGTCCTATGAGGATGAGATTGTGCCGGTGGCACAGCAGATTGTGGAGGCGGGCATTGACGTCCTCGAGGCGATTCACGCCGCCTCGGAGGCGATCCGACAGGTGGGGGATGCTTATGAAGCAGGTGACCTCTATCTGCCGGACCTGATGATCGCCGGCGAGAAGATGAAGCGCTGTATGGATGTCTTCCGCCCGCATCTGAAGGCCGGCGAAAGCGGGGCCAAGGGCGGCAAGGTCGTGCTGGGCACCGTCTCCGGCGACATCCATGACATCGGCAAAAACCTGGTGGGCACCATGCTGACGGTGGGGGGATATGAGCTGATTGACCTGGGGGTGGATGTCCCGCCGCTGGAGTTCGTCAGCGCCGCCCGGGACAAGGGCGCCCAGGTAGTAGCCCTTTCGGCGCTCATGACCGCCTCCCTGCCGTATCAGCAGGAGGTGATTGACCTGCTGAAGGAAGTGGGCCTGCGGGAAAAGGTGTTCGTCATCGTCGGCGGGGGGCCGGTGACCGCCGAATTTGCCCGCCGCATTGGCGCCGATGGCTGGGCGGAGAACGCCGCCGGCGCGCTCAAATTGGTGGACCGCATCCTGAGCGGCGGCGGGAAGCCGGCGCAGACATTCCTGGCCATCGGATAAAGGCGCCATACTTCGGCCAGCTCACACTATGGTGGAAAAGGAGAGAGACCATGCCCGTCGATAGAGAACGTCTGCTGACTGTGCTGGAGCGAGCCCATACGGGACCCGTTTGCGAGACCTATGAATGGGATACCCGCGTGATCCCGGGGACACTGCGCTCCATCCTGAAGAAGTACGAGCTGGAAAAGACCTGCGACCCCGTCAATCCCATCAACATGAACGACGAACTGGCTGACCGCTTCTTCCAGGCCGGCCTGGAAGCGGCGGAGCAGATTGGGCTATTGTGCACGGACACGCACCGCGTCATTAAATTCAGCCGCGAGGAACTGCTCCAGGGGTTGGAGGCGGCGCCGGCCGAGTTCACTGTCGGCGAGAACGGCCAGGAGGTTACGTTCAAGCACCGCAACCTGAACGACCCCACAGAGCCGGTCTGGATCGCTCCCCTGAGCATTGCGGTGACAGAAGATGTGTTTGTGCCCTTGGTGGAGGGCATCGCCCGCGAGGAAGTGGTGGACTGCATCGAAGGCCCATCGCTGGAGACGGTCTACGGCCATAAGGTGCGCGCCGGCTCTCCCTTTGAGCTGATGGTCGGCAAGTATCAGGCGGAGCTGAATTACGAGGCCCTGCGGCGCGCCGGCCGGCTGGGCATGCCCATGTACGTGGTGGGCACCTCCCCCACCCATTACGGCGTGTTGGGTGGATACGGCATCCCCGGCGGTTTCAAGCCCGGCCGCGATATTGTCCTGCTCCTTTCCCCGGTCGAGATGAAGACCACCTATGAGCTTCTGCACCGCCTTGTGCAGGTCTACAACTGCGGGGATGGCCTGGTGTACGGCGGCTCCTGGTCCATGATTGGGGGATATGCCGGCGGTCCCGAAGGGGCCACCCTTTCCTGCATCGCCTGTACCATCCTGCTGTACACCGCCTATCAGGCGGTCAACGGCGCATCCTTCCCCTATGACCTGAAATATATGGGCAACTGCGGCCGCAAGGCCTTATGGGCGTTGAGCATGGTCTTCCAGGCACTGAGCCGCAACACCCATATCTGCGCCAACTCCGTGCTGAACCAGACCTCCGGGCCGGTGACTGATGTGCTCCTGTACGAGAGCGCGGTGGGTATGATGACGCTGGCCGTCTCGGGCGCGACCTCGTGCACGGGTACCCGCACCGCCGGCGGCCGCTTCACCAACTACATCACCCCGCTGGAGGTGCGCTTTGCCGGCGAGGTCTTCAAGCGCTGTGCCGGCATGAGCCGGGAGCGCGCCAATGAGATCGCCAATCAGCTCCTGCCGCGCTATGAGGACCGCCTGATGGAGAAGCCGGCCGGCAAGAGCTTCCTGGAGTGCTATGACCTTAAAACGCTCCAGCCCAGCGACGAGTGGCGCAAGCTCTACGAGACCATTAAAGAGGAATGCATCAAGGCCGGCATGCCGCTGGCCTGATGAGGCCTTGCTAGTAGAACGGGCGAGGACCCGGGCGAGATAGGCGGTCATATCCGATTTGGCTGAGGATGGGAGGAAAGAATGCCGGCACAGGGCTTTCGACGCGGTATCCAACCACTGCGGTTTCTCACCGACACACAGGTGGAGCAAATCCATACCACCAGCCTTTCCATCCTGGAAAAGACCGGGGTCATCTTTCAGGCGGACTGGGCATTGGATGTCCTGGAAGATGCCGGCTGTCGGGTGGATCGACAGACGCGAATAGTGCGCTTTCCTCCCCAGCTTGTGGAAGCGTGTCTCGCCCGGTGTCCTCGCACTTTTACCGCCAGGGCGCGCGATCCCCAGCGGGACCTTGTCCTGGGCGGTGACATGGTGTGTTTCTCTCACACCGCCGGCTTCCAGACCATTGACCTGAACACCTTTGAGCCGCGCCCGCCCACGCGCCAGGACTACATCGAATGCGTGACGGTGCTGGATGCTCTGCCCACCATCACTCACCTGAGCTGTTACCCTTACTTCGGCCATGAAGGGGTGGACCCCGATATGGGCATCCTGGTGAGTGTCGCCATGAAAATGCGCTACTCGTCCAAGCACCAGTTCATTTGTTACCAGAAAGGATCGGAGCAGTTCACGATCCCTATGGCGCAGACCTGCGGTACCGAGGTCACCGGCACGGTGACCGCCACGCCGCCGCTGATGTGGGCGGAGGATGCCCTAAATGTGGTGCGCAGGATGATCCAGGCCGGCTTCCCGCTGGCGACGGTGGATGGGTACACCCTGGGGGCGACGGCGCCGGCGACCATTCCTGGGGAGGTGGCCCTGGCCAATGCCCATCACCTCTCCATGATTGTGCTGGTGCAGGTCATGAGCCCTGGTCATCGTATTTCGGTGGGGCATTTCGCCTCGGTGCTGAACATGTCCACCGGCGCGCCGGTGTTCGGTGATGTGGGCGCGGCGCTGAGCAATGTGATCTTTAATCAAATGTGGCGCCATTACGGCATCCCCTGCGGTAACGGTTCCCCCGGGTATGTCAGCGCCAAAACGATGGATTACCAGGCCGGCTATGAGAAGGCCATCGGCGTGTTGATGTCCGCCCTGTCCGGCGCGGATTATATCCTTTTCCATCTGGGCGTCTCGAGCGAGATGACCGCCCATCCGGTGCAGGCGGTGCTGGATGATGATGTCGCCGGCATGGTGGGCTTCATCCTGGCCGGCACAGAGGTCAATGAGGAAACGCTGGCCGAGAGCGTCATCCATTCCGTGGGCCCCATCCCGGGCCATTTCCTGGACAGCCTGCATACTCTGAAGCACTGGCGCACCAGCCAGTATATGCCGAAGTGCGCCGACCGGCTGACCTATCCCGAGTGGCTGGAGAAGGGCAAGCCGACTGCGCTGGATTATGCCAGGGCGCGCATGCAGTCCATTCTCGACACACATAAGCCCTTGCCGTTACCGCCGGCGCAGGAAGAGGAAGTGGAGCGCATCCTGCGCGAGGCAGAAGCATATTATCGGGGGCGAAAATGAACGCGGCGACTTCTGACGAGGAGCTGATCTTGACGGTAGATGTTGGCACGTCATCGGTGAAGGCGGTGCTGTACGACACGGCCGGCCGGGTGCTGGCCACTGCCCAGCGCCGCTACGGCTATCAATCGCCCCAGCCGGGGTGGGCGGAGGCCGACCCGCAGGAGTGGTGGGATGGGACCCGGCAGGCCATCCAGGAGCTGGCCGGCCAGTTCGACCTGGGAAACGTTGCGGCGCTGAGCTGTACGGGTCAGATGCACACGGCGGTCTTCCTGGACGAACATGGGCAGGTTATCCCACCCACCATATTATGGCTGGACCGGCGTGCCTCGCATGAGCTGGAGGAACTGCAGTCCCGCTGGCATCTGCCCCCCTATGAGCTGAACAGCACCTATACCCTGCCGAAGCTGTACTGGCTGTGCCGGCACCGCCCCGAAGTGCTGGCGCGCGTCCGCAAAATGATCTGGCCGAAGGATTATATCCGCTACCGCCTGACGGGTGAAATCTGCACCGACCTGACCGAGGCCGGCGGGGCCGCCCTGCTGGACTGGCAGACGCGCCAATGGACGCTGGAACGCCTGGAGATGGTCGGTTTATCCCCCGAGGTCCTGCCGGAGGTGCGGCCGGCGGATGGGAGCGGCGGCTCGCTCCTGCCGGACGTGGCCGCCGAGCTGGGGCTGAATCCGGCCGCCAGGGTGGTGGTCGGTATGGGAGATGTGGCCGCGCTCTTCGGCGGCGCGCCACTGCGCCCCGGGCGGGTCATCTGTTCGCTGGGAAGTTCCTCGATGGTCTTCATGCCGTGCGAGGCGGGCCGCGTGCCGCAAGACCCGCTTCGCCGGCTGTATGTCTATCCCTTTGGCCCGTGCCCCATGCTGGGGGGTGTGTCCTCCACGACAGGCGCCTCGCTGGTGTGGGCTTTCGAGCAGATATTCCAAGGTCCGCGCCAGAACATCCCCTTCGCACAGTGCATTGAAGAGGCGCTGGGCGTGCCGCCGGGTGCGGGGGGATTGGTGTTCCTGCCCTACCTGGCGGGGGAGCGCAGTCCCTACTGGAGCGATCATATTTGCGGTGGATTTTACGGCCTGCGGCTGGGGCATGAGACGCGGCATCTGGTGCGGGCGGTGATGGAGGGGGTGGTCTTCAGCCTGCGGCATTTGTTGGACATTTATGGCGAGATTGGGGCGCCGGCGGACGAGATTGCCCTGGCCGGCGGCGGAACGCAAACGGCCGGCTGGCCCCAGATGATCGCCGATATTTGCCAGCTCCCTGTGCTGGTCTATGCGGAACAGGAGACCGTCACGCGCGTGCTGTACGCGCTGTGCATGGTGCATCTGGGACGTGGGGAATTCATTTCCCTGCTGGAACGGACCTACGGAGAGCCGGAGCGGTTCGAACCGCGCACGCAGTACGCAGAGGTATATGCACCCCTATACCGCACGTACCGGCTTTTCTCGGAATTTGCCTATCATGTGTCCAGTGAGGGACATTAGTCCCTGGGAATGGAACAGCGCGTACAGAACTGCGAGCGAGATTCCGATAGTGTGAAAAAAGGAGACGATTATGCCAGGGAAAATGCGCAGAATGGCGAGGATACTGCGGGGGCCAAGCCGGCGGTGCTTGATCCTGCCCATGGACCACGGCCCGTGGATCGGTCCGGTGAAGGGCATTGACCGGCCCCTGGAAATCACCCGGCAGGCGGTGCGGGGCGGCGCCAGCGCCCTGCTGATCGGCCCAGGATTTGCCCGCCTGGTGATGGAAGAGATGGGGCCGGATATGGCGCTGATACTGCGGGTCAGCATCACACCCGGCCTGGCGCCGGAGGCCACGCAGGAGTCACCGGTGGCGACGTTAGAGACCGCCGTGCGGCTGGATGCGGATGCGGTGGCGGCGTCCATCTTCTTCGGTCGCGGCGGTGAGGTTGCCATGATGCGCTATCTGGGGGAGTTGGCGGAGCAGTGCGGGCGCTATGGGATGCCACTGCTGGCGGAGATGATCCCGCCGGCGGACAAGGTGTACCAGCCGGAGGCCATTGCCCATGCCGCCCGCATCGGTTGGGAGCTGGGCGCTGATCTGGTCAAGACCACGTACTGCGGGGACGTGACCGCCTTCCGCCAGGTGGTGCAGTCCACGCCGATCCCAATTGTGATCGCCGGCGGCCCGGCCAAGGATGAACGCGAGGAGGATCTGTTGAACACGGTGCGAGATGTATTGCAGGCCGGCGCGGCCGGCATCGCCTTTGGCCGGCGCGTCTGGGGCGCTTCCGACCCGGAAGCCCTCCTTCGGCGCCTGCACGCAGTCATCTTTGCCGAAAGCTGAATCCCGATTGAGGAAGGCCGGCATGTCTGATGAGATATTGAGGCGGTTGGCAGAGATCGTTGGTGAGGAGCATGTCACCGACAAGACCTTTATCCGCGCGGCGTACACCCAGGATTTCGGGGTTCAGCCGCCCCGCTGGCCGGCCTATGTCGTCCGGCCGGGCAGCGCGGAGGAGATCGCCGCAGTGGTGCGGCTGGCGAACGAGTACCGCATCCCCATCACGCCGCGCGGCGGCGGTTCTGCCCAAGAGGGTGGATGCCAGTCGGAAGGCGGTATCGTCCTGGAGACCCTGCGGCTGAACCGCATTTTGTCGATTGACGAGAGCGCCGGCACGGTCACGGTCGAGGCCGGCATCACCTTTGTCAAGCTGATGGCGGAGCTGGAAAAGCGGGGGTGGAAGATCGGTATCGCGCCCTCCGGGGCCATGGCCGGCACCCCCGGCGCGCACGTGTCCCGCCCGGGGGTGGGGTGGGGGAATATCAAATACGTCTGCCAGGGGGACCAGGTCATTGCCCTTAAGGCGGTCCTGCCCACTGGCGAGATCATCTCCACCGGCACCCGGGCCAACCCGAACGCGCGTCCCTTCTTCCGCTATGCCCTGGGGCCGGACCTGGCGGGGTTGTTCATCGGGGCAGAGGGAGCCTTTGGCGTTCTGACAGAGATCACCCTGCGCATGTATCCCTGGCCCAAGCAAATATACCTGGAGCGGTATGTCGGCACGAATCTACGGGATGCTGTCGAGATCTTCCGCCAGATCGCCCATCACAACCTGGTGTGCTATATCTCGGTGCCGGTCATTGAGCCAGAACACATCCTCTTCGACGTCAATGTCGAGGGGGACCCGCCGGAAGTCGAGTACCGGGTTCAGCGCATCCGGGATATCGTCCGACAATATCCTTCGGTACGGTATGAGGGACCGGATGCGCCGTCCCAGTTTTGGGAGCGCCGCTGGTTCCTGACCGGCGAGGAGTTCAAGCAGGGCATCGCCGGCGCGGTCAACTACTTCCTCCCCTTTGATAAGCTCGAGGAAGCGACGTACATCATGCGGGAGATCATCCTGCGGCACGGCATCCGGCGTTTTGCCCAGCAGATGTTCCCCGAGCCGACGGGCGCGGAGCATGTCAATCTCCTGTTCCATCATTCGGGGGACAAAGAGGAATATGCCAAAATCCATCGCGCCATAGGCGAGATGATGGATAAAGCGCTGGAACTGGGCGGGGCGCCCTATTCCAAAGGCCGGCAGTGGGCACCCTACCTGGAGAAGCATCTTGGCGGGACCGGCTACTGGGAGACGCTGAAGGCGCTGAAGCGCGCCCTCGACCCTAATCATATCATGAATCCGGGAGTGTTGGGATTATAAGGCGCCGGCCGCTGGCCGGCGAAGCTTTCGCGAACATCTTTCGAGGGAACTATGGCACTGGAACACTTGGCACGATACATATATGACTGCACCCGGTGCGGCTTCTGCCGGGTCTGGGGATGGAAGGGCGTGGAGTATGTCTGCCCGACCTATCCCCACACCACCGCCTGGGACACAGAGTACGCGCGCGGGCGGGTTCGATTGGCACGCGCCGTGCTGGAGAACGAGCTGGAAGTCACCCCTGACATGCTGGAGCACATTTACGAATGCACCCTGTGCGGCAGTTGTGCCGTGCACTGCCCCATCGAACTGCCGCTGGTGGACATCTTCCATGCCCTGCGGGAGGAGATCGCTGCGCGCGGCCATCGGCTTGATTCTCATCAGCAAATCGCCCTGTTTATCGAGCGCTTCGATAACCCTTATGGTCCCAAGCCTGATGAGGAAGTGGTGCCCGAGTATGCCCGCAAGAGCCAGGCCGAGATCCTCTTTTACCCGGGATGCACCAATACCCGCATGGCCCCGGAAGAGGTCCAGGCCGTGGCGGAGTTGTTCCAGGGGCTGGGCCTGGACTTCGCCATCTTTGATGACGACACCTGCTGTGGCATTCCGCTGTACGAGATCGGACAGATGGAGGGCTTCCGCCGGGTGGCTGGCAAGACCCTGGAGCTGATCCGCAAGCGGAACCCGAAGGTTATCGTTGCCAGTTGCCCCGCCTGCTATCGGGCGTTAAAGGTCCTTTATCAGGAAGAGGAGGAACTGCGTCACGATTTCGAGGTCCAGCATCTCAGCGAGTTTTTACTGCCGCTGGTGCCGGGCCGGCTGAAGCCTCTCCTGGAGAAGGTCACCTGGCACGACCCATGCGTGTTAGGCCGGCATCAGGGCATTTACGAGGAGCCCCGCGAGGTGCTCCGTCAGGTGCCGGGGCTGGAGCTGGTGGAGATGGAGTCTCATCATGCGGACTCGCTGTGTTGCGGCGCCGGCGGCGGGGTCTTCTTCACCCGGCAGGATGTGGCGGCCAAAACGGTGGAGTCCCGCCTGGAGCAGGCGCTGGCCACCGGGGCGCGCTACCTGGTTACCTCGTGCCCGAACTGCTACGTGCGCTTCCGGCAGTCTATCCGCAAGGGCCGGCGGCCCATCCGGCCGGCCTCGCTGGCCACTCTGATCAATGAGGTGCTGAAGCATGGAACAGGTACCGACGATGCCTCGGGAGATTGATATCCTCATCGAGCACGGCGTGGTCATCCCCATGGATGAGCCGGAGCACATCCTGTACGATGGCTCCGTGGCCGTGGACAAGGGCCGGATCGTGGAAGTCGGGCCGGCGGAGGAGCTGGCCGGCCGCTTTGCGCCGAAAAGACGGATTGACGCCAGGAAACGGGCGGTCCTGCCCGGCTTTGTGGACACCCATCATCACTGCTTGCAAAACCTGCTGAAAGGGTCGCGCGACGACTGCACCCTGGCGGATTGGATCGACAGCGTCTCCGCACCGCGCATCGTCATGGCGGTGGGGGATTACCTGCGCGGCAACTATGAACTGCAGTATCACGCCACGCGAGTGGGCTGTGCCGAGGCACTGCGGAGCGGCATCACCACCCTGCTGAACATGGAATGGGCGACGGATCCCAGCTTGCTGGATATTTACGAGCAGGCCGGCATCCGCGCCATCCACACCCTGACCATGACAGATTACGACCA
>Ga0123519_10004446_pt1 | contig 22751 bp, 29 predicted proteins | sample YelNatPaOPRAMG02_FD_87396 | JGI IMG/M metagenome (GOLD analysis project Ga0123519, IMG submission 87396) | Hot spring microbial communities from Yellowstone National Park - Yellowstone National Park OP-RAMG-02 (version 2) | ecosystem: Environmental > Aquatic > Thermal springs > Hot (42-90C) ...
AGTGGGTTTGGTAAATTGGTTTTACAAGATAATAATAATGAATATACAATATTTAGAGAAAGAAGTAAAGATGGTAAAGTTAATTTAGATATTTTACAAAATGGTATAAGTATAAAAAAAGAAAGTATATTAGAAACTCAAAAAGAGTTAGAAGAAAAAGTTTTAAAATGTAATTTTGACTTATTTAGAAATTCTGTAATGTTTGGTCAAAATGATGTTCTTGTTTTTACTCATGGAACAGATAAAGAAAGAAAAGATATTATAGGAAAATTGCTTGGTTTTGATGAAATAGATAGATGTTTATCTGTTTGTAGAAACAAAATGTCATTGTTGCAAGAAGAAATTGATATGAAAGAGAAAGAATTGATTAGTAAAGAAGATTATTTAAGTACTTTTCCAGATAATTTGACGGAAATATTGATAAAAAAGAAAGAAGAATTAAATAATAAGAAAAAACTTAAAGAAAATATTGAAATAGAAGTTTCTGAATTAAGAAATAAATTAGATGCCTACAAATATAAAGTAGAAAAAAACAATTTAATTAAAAGAATTGAATTAAAAAAGTTGAGATTAAATTCATTAATAGAAGATATTGCTAAACTTGGTAGTTCTTCTTATATTTTAAAAGAAGAAATAAATAAAAATAGGCAAATTTTAGATAAAAAGAGAGAAAATTATAACTTTTCTCTTTTAGAGCAGCAACAGATAAAAAGAAAAATGGATTCTTTGCTAGAAAAAGTGAAAAAAATAGAAAGTTTGTCTGAAGTATGTCCTTATTGCTTGCAGATTATTCCTGAAGAAAAGAAAAAAGTGGTATTATCTGAATTAAATAAAGAATTTAATTTAGAAAAAGAAAAATTTGATAATTTAACAGAAAAAATTGAGACCTTAAATGAAGAAATAATGTTTTTATCTTCAGGAATTACTGATTTAGAGTTGAAAATGAATAAAATATCTGTTATGGAAATAACTAAAAAGGTTCTTGAAGAAGAGTTGAACTCTCTTATTAAAGATTGTGTTGAAAAATATAATAATATTGAATATGAAGTAATAAAAAATGATGAAATGGATGAAATAAATCAATCTATACAAAATAAAGAGAAATTATTAAGTGAAATTAATGATATTTGCTTTAATTTAAACAAAGAAATAGGTATTTTTGAAGAAAAAATAAGTCAATTTAAAGGTATAGCTAAAGAAATAGAAATATTAAAAACTAATTTAAATGAAAAGAAGAATATATTAAATCATTTAAAATATCTTGAACATCTTTTATCAAATAAAGGAATTCGTAATGAAATATTAGATTTAGTAATACCTTTTATAAATAATGAAGTAAATTCTTATTTAAATGATATTTTTCCTTTAGTTCAAGTTAACTTTTTAACTTCTATAAAAGGTAAAACTGTAGATGTTAAAAAGGAATTAACTCTTGAAATAACTGATTTATTGACTAAAAACTCTAGAACTTTTAAATACTGGAGTGGTGGCGAAAAAATGTTGATTTCTCTTGCAATTAGATTAGCTTTATGGAAAATGATATATCAATTTAGTGAAAAAAAGTTTGAAATTTTGTTTTTAGATGAAATTTTTAGCTGTTTAGATGAAAATTATAGAGATAATGTATTTAATTTTTTACAAAAGAAACAAAAAGAGTGGAATGTGCCTATAATAATTATAGAACATTTACCTGAAATAAAAGAAAAGTTTGAACAAAGAATTTATGTTTCAAAAGATGAAAATAGTGGTAGTTTTTTGGTTATACAGTAAATAAAAAATGAAATTTGTAAAAGGTAAGGAAAAAGTTTGGAAAGAAGGTTTAAAAAGAAATGCTAATGGGAAAATAAGTGATTTTGGAGGTGCTATTTATTATTTTGCTGAAAGATGGGCAAATGCTATGGAAAAAAGAATTGAAAACGGAGAAAAACTTTTGGATATAGCTATGGAAGAATCTTCTAAAGTATTAAAAGAGATGGAAAATTATATTTTATCTGGTTTTCAAATGATGTGTGCTATTTCTATTCTTTCTGAAGTTTGGAAATATGGGGAAGAATTAAAATATTGGAGTGAATTATTTTTTAAGGATGTAATGCCTTCTGATTAGTTGGATAAAAATGAAAATGTTTGGACATTTAAAATTATAGAAAGGAGGCGAAAATGAGAGTTAATAAATTTAAAATATTCTTATTTATTTTTCTTTTTATTTTTACTTATTTGATTTATGCGGGTGATATAACATACGGAAATATATCTATTTCCTCTAAAGATATTGTAAAAGTATATGATGGGGATACTTTTTACTGTAATATCCCTAATTATCCTGATATTGTTGGAAAAAATATAAGTGTTCGTGTTTATGGGATTGATACACCGGAAATAAAAGGAAAAACAAAGCATGAAAAAGAACTTGCTTTAAAAGCAAAGACAGTTACATTATGTTGTTTAAAAAATGCAAAAGTAATCGAATTGAAAAATATGAGGAGAGATAAATATTTTAGGATTTTAGCAGAGGTATATGTTGATGGAAAAAGTTTAAAAGATATTCTAATCACGGAAAAGCTAGGTAGGGAGTATTATGGAGAAACAAAAGAAAATTGGGAGTGATTTGTAAAATGGATAAGAAGAAATTATTATTTGTTGGAGTAAGTCCTACTGCTTTTTTTAGTGGACAAGGTAGGGTTGCACGAGCTATTGTAAGTAGATTAAAAGATTTTTATGAAATTAGAGTAGCTGGATGGGGATGTTCTTCTACTGATTTTAATGGAATTTTTATTTATCCAAATTCAGAAAGCTGGTGGAAAATTATTTCTGAATGGAATCCTGATGTTTTATTTTTATCACATGATGTTTGGAGATTTCAGCAATTAGTAGATGTTAGGCAAAAATTTAAAGATTTAATTATAATTGGTTATTTTACTATAGATGGTGATCCTATTTCAGAAAGTTGGATACCTATTTTTAATTCTTGCGATGTTATATTAGTACCTTCTATGTGGGGTAGAAGAGTAATATTCGAAAGATTTTCACAAAAACCAATTATTTATATACCACAAGGAGTAGATTTAAATTTATTTTATAAAGTGGTAAATAAAGAAGAAATAAAAAAAATAATAGATAGTAAAACAAAAGAAATGAATGTAGAAGAAAATAGAAAGTTTTATCATAGTGGTAAATTTACTATATTTTTTGCAGGAATGAATCAGACAAAGAAAAATATTGGTGTAATTTTAGATGGATTTGATTTATTTGCAAAAGATAAAGAAGATGTCTTTTTAGTATTAGTTTTACATTCACATATAGATAATAAATTTGGAATGAAAGTATTGATGGATTATGATTTTAAAGATTTATATTCTTGGAGAAAAAGTATAAATAAGTTTAAAATTATAGAAACGCAATTAATAGATGAACAACTTTTAAATCTTTATTTAGTATCAGATGTTTTGTTATCTCCTTCAATAGGAGAAGGGTTTGGATTGTTTGTATTAGAAGCGATGGCAACTGGAACTATTCCTGTAATAAGTAATTATTCTGCTTTTAGAGAACTTCCACATCCAGATGCATTTTTTCTTTTAAATGTAGATTCTTTTTATAGAAGTACTTGGAATGTTAGAAGAGCAGTTGTGTCTGCAAATAGTGTCTGTTCTACATTAAATTTAGCATATAAAAATTGGAAAGAAATGCCTGAAATATGGAAGACTATGCAAGATTTAAATTGGAAAAGAGTATTACAGTTTTCGTGGGATGTATGTGCTGATAAAATTAGAAAAATAATAGATCAATTATTAAATAGAGATGATTGTATTGATGTAGAACTTAGGAGGATTTTATAAAATGGTCGAAGAAGTTTTGTTTATTGCACCAATATTAGGTTGTGGAGGATATGTATCTCATGCATTAGGTATATTAAAAGGAATATATAAGAAAGTAGATATAAAGTGTGTGCCTTTACCTTATTCCGGAGTTACTAAAAGAGATAAAGAGATGTCAGATATTTTAAATCAAACTATAAATAATAAGGTAAGTGAATTTGCTCCTGTAATATGGTTAACTTTACCTTCTAATGTGAAATATATACCTAATAGATTTAATATAAATATAACTACTTTTGAAGCAGATAAAATTTGTAGTGAGTGGGTAATGGTAGGTAAAGCTATGGATTTAACAATAGTAACTTGTAATTTTTTAAAAGAAGTATGGAATAATTGTGGTGTGGAAAAAGTAGAAGTATTAGAAGAAGGTGTAGATTTAAATACTTTTAATGATAAAATAAGACCGTTACCTCTAATGTATAAAGGTAAATTAATAAGTGATGTTTTTGAACATAGAATACTTATTTGTGCGGAATTATCTAATAGGAAAAATGTAAGAAATGCTGTTTTATCTTTTAAAAATGCTTTTTCTGGTAGAAAAGATGTGTGTCTTATATTAAAAGCTAGTTATATGGAACAATATAAAAATATAGAGTATTGGTTAGGAGATATAGATTTAAGTGATGTATATGTATTTTTAATAGACCAGTTTTTACCAGATGAAGCTATTCCTAGTTTATTTCAAGTTGCTACTTGTTATTTTAATTTAAGTTGTGGTGAAGGATGGGATTTAAATTGTGTACAGATGGGTGCAATGAAAAAACCAGTAATAGTACCTTATCATACAGCTTATTCACATTATTTAAATGATGATAGAGCTTTTTTAATTAAAAAATATAAAAAAATTCCTGCTATACAAGATAATATATTAGATAGGTTTTTTAAAGGATCTAATTGGTTTTTACCTGATATAGATGAAGCTGTAGATATATTGAAATATTATATTAAAAGTAGTAGTACTGAAAAAGAAAATAAAATTAATAATTTTTATAATTATATCAGAGATTATTTGACGTGGGATAAAATAGGGGATAAGTTGATAGAAATTTTGAATAATCGTTTTTGAAAGGAGGTGAAAATGAGTAGTTTGGTTAGAATTATCACTGCTGCTTTGAAAAGAAAAGGACAACAAAGCATAGTTTTTTATCATACAACTTCTGCAAAGAATCTTCAAAGTATTATGGAAAAAGGTCTATTTAAAGGAAGTTATGTTACTTTAACACCCTTTCCTTACAAACGTTATCCCAGAAATCCTTATTTTAAAGAAAAAGGAATATCCAATTATGTTAGAATAGACATTTCTTTATCTCCAGAAGAAGCGAGTCGATATCTTGGGTTTATGGCGGGAGCTCACACAGCTGATGTTTTGGGAATAGATGTGACAAAGATGCACCTAGGTAATCAACCTACTCCTCTTAAGCTAACTCCTAAACAGTTTAGAATTTTAGGACAAAGATTATTAGAATTACCTGAAACTGTTTTTCTTACACTTGATACTATTCCACCGAGTAAAATAGTTGGGAGTGAAAAATTGGTTTAAATTATATAGGAGGTGAAAAATGATTTATTATTGCCAAATGACACAAAATAGGTTAAGAGAAACAATAGAATCTGTAAAAAGAGTATTAAATTATGTAGATAAAGTTATTATTGTTGATGGTGGTTCTATTGATGATACTATTATTTATATGAGAAATTGGAGTAAATCGGATATTAGAATAGAATTTTATATTTATCCTTGGAGAGATAATTTTCCTAAACAAAGAAATAATTATTTAAAACATGTACCTACAGGAAATTGGGTTATAGTTTCTGATCCAGATGAATGGTTTAAAGAAGAAACAGCAAAACAATTTAGAGCATTAGCTGAAGAAGCAGAAAAACATAATTTACAATGGAATGGATATGTGTTTAGAGCACACGATATATTTTTAGAAGGAGATAAAATTATTAGTGAAAAAAAGCCTGAGAATTCTTATAAACCTTTAATGTTTTATAAATATGAAAGTACTAATTATGATATAAGTAGAAATCCACATGAATTACTTATATGTAATGAAGGATATAGGTATAAAAAAGTTGAATTGTTTTATGAGCATAGAAAGCAAAATCAAGTAATTTGGATACGAGGCGCTAGAAATTTCTTTATAGGAGGGGGCGGACCTAATTTAGGAATTAAAAATCCTATTTGGATACCTTTTAGAGAATTAGTAAGAAGAAAAACTGGTATTACTACTTGGGATAAATTTAATGAGTATTTAATAAAAGGAAATATAAATAATGAAATTAAGAAGTGGATGTTAGAACATAGGAATGAAAATGGATATGATGGCGCTTCAGAAGTTAGGGAATTATATTTAACTTATTTTTGTATATATCATCCTGAAGAATTGCCCGAAGGTTAAGTAAAGGATATAAAATGATAAAAAATAAGATGGTAAAAATAGTAATAGATTATGATGAATTATATCCGTTTTATTTTTTTGCAAATGAAAAAGTATTTTCTTATGATGTTGTAGTAGAAGTTCCAGAAAAAAAAGTAAAAGAATGGGAAAAGATAATAGAGAAATTTAGAAAATATCAGGAAGAGTTAAAGAAGTTATATAAAAAATCAAAAGGATATAAAGATGATTGAGAAAAATAAAATTTATGTAAATGATTGTCTTTCATTATTAAGAGAGATTGAAAGTAATTCTGTTGATTTAATAATTGCAGATTATCCTTTTTCCTACTTCTACCGTAATATTTCTGGGGAGTTGAAAAAGGTGACAAAGGAGAAGGATTGTGAAATTTTTATAAGTAGTACTATAAGAGAATTTTATAGAGTTTTAAAAGAATATGGAAACTTAGCTATATTTTGGCAAAGTATAATGGCATATAAATATACTAAGTTTTTATCCGATTTATTTTACATAAGAAATATTGTTGTGGTTAAGGGGTTGATAAGGTGGAGTTGGGCTTTTTTACCTTTTAATTATAATCTTTTATACCTCTTATCTAAAAATAAGAAGAGAACTAAGTGTTGGTATAAAATTAAAAACTTAACTGATTTATGGTTAGATTTTAATTCTAGAGATAAGGTTTACCATAGGGAACAAATTCCAATCTCTGTAGCAAGGAGGATATTGGAATTAATGTCTAAAGAAGGGGATTTAGTTTTAGATGTTTTTACTGGCGGCGGAAATGTTGTAATTACTTGTAAAGAAATGAATCGTAATTTTATAGGTGTTGATATTGATGAAAAAAGTGTTAAAATTGCAAATAATAGATTGAAAGAGGTAAATAGATGTTTATTTGTATAAATATTAGAAGGGAAGGGGTTCGCCTTTAAAAATTAAGGTAGTATAAAAAATGAGACCAGGCGGTAGTAAAATTAAAGGACATAATTTTGAGAGGAAAGTAGCTAAAATCCTATCCAATTGGTGGGGTGTTAAAGATAGTTTTGTTAGGACGCCAGGTAGTGGAGCATATGCAAAGTTTGTAGGTGATGATTTAAAAGAAAGGTTAAGGTGTGATTTAATTACTCCAAAGGAATTTCCTTTTATTGTAGAATGTAAATGTGTTGAAGGCTTTGAATTTCATTTATTATTACAAGATTTTGAAAAGTCTATATTTAAAAAATGGATGGATGAGTTAGAAGAAAAAATAAATAAGTTAAATGTTTCTTATAAACCTATGTTAATTTTTTCAAGGAATAGATGGAAAACTTTTGTTGCATTGAGAAGGAAAGATTATATAGATTTTAATTTAAATTTATCTAAAAAGATAGTGTTAGAAGTGGATCAGAAGAGTTATGTATTGTTTTTATTGAATGATTTTATTAAAGAAGTATCAAAAAATATATTGATAAAAAATGGAAAATGAAAGTAGAAAGGAGGATAAAATGAATAAAGATTTGAGTTTGAAGGAAGTGATTAGAAAGAAGAATTTATTAGAGGAAATTATTCTAGAAGCAATTAAGAAATTTGAAGAAGAGATAGGCTTAGAAGTAAAAAATATTAGTTTAAGGAAGGTGTATAGTTTGAATAATATTCAAAAAGAAATGACAGTAGGTGTAGAGATTAAAGTTGATATTTAAAAATAAGGGGGAAAAGATGATAGAATTATATAAAGAATTAGAAAATATACAGAAAAATTGGAAACCTTGTATTGGTGATAAAGTTTATTTTAATGGAAATGATAATTATTTTGTTGCTTGGGTGCGAGATGATATTATATGTTTATGTGATAATAAGGAAACTGTTAAAATTGCAAAAAAAGAAGAATGTTTATTTATACCTACACTTTTACAACTTATTGAAATAGGAGATATACAAGAAATATCTAAGATTTATGATGATAAGCAAGATAAATATTTATGGAAAATTTCTTATTATAAAGGTAGTGATCTTACTGAATTAAGGGATGAGGATTTAATAAGAGCGTGTTTATTGGCTATTAAAGATAATAAAAAATAATGTTGTAAACTTTACATTTATTATTGAAAACGGTAAAATATATAGTATATTAGGAAAGAAAAAATGAAACATATAATTATTGATGGAAATAATAATATGTGGAGATTTTATTCTATATATAAAAATTTCCGTAAGAAATATCCTGGAATTTTTGGTATGTTGAATTTTTATTTATCTTTGTTAAATAAGTTTGGAAATAATTGTAAATATTATTTTATTTGGGATTGTGGTAAAGATAAACAGAGACTTTTATTATATAAAAATTATAAAAAGAAAGAAGTTTCACCAGAGAAAAAAATGCAATTTAAAGAAGTTATTGCAGAAATAAATTTATTAGAAAACTTTTTGAAAAAACTACCTGTTTATACTTTTAAAATTCCTGGCGAAGAAGGAGATGATATAGTTGCTTCATTAGTATGTTTAATTGATGGTGAAAAGATTATTGTTTCTACAGATAGAGATTTTTATCAATTAGTAAGAGATGATGTTTCTGTTTATAATCCAGTTAAAGATGTTTTTTGTACTGAATTAAATTTTAAAGATATTAATGGTGTATCTAAAGATAAATTTCTATTTTATAGAGCATTAATAGGAGATAATTCAGATAATATAAAAGGAGTTTATGGAATTGGTCCAAAAAAGGCAGAGTTTATTGTTAATAATGTTTCATTAGAAGATATAGAGAAAGAAACGGTGGATAAAAAATTTAAATATATTTTGGACCATAAGGATATTATTTTTTTAAATATGAAATTGATGAAGTTATATTCTTCTAAAGATTTATGTGAAAAAGTTAGTAATATTTTAAAGCAAGGTGTGCCTTTATTCGATAAAAATGGTATAGAAAAGATGTTTTGGACTTATGATATGATGGATATTTGGCGTTATTTTGAAAATCTTAATGTATATTAAGAAAGTTGTGGGTGGGAATTCTCACGATTTTAATCGTGAGATGAGAGCGAACTAAAATGGTTAGTGGAATAGAAAAATTGCAGTATCATCTGGTCTGGTGTGTCAAATACAGGTATAAATTATTGACACCTGAAATAGCACAGACACTGAAATATTTTTTCTTTAACAAACAAAGTGCCTGGAAGATAGAAATTATATCTCTGTCTATTGAACCAGACTATATTCATATGTTATTCAAGATTGCATCTTCACAGATAGACATAAATAAACTGGTAAAAAGAATAAAAGATAGCAATAGCCACTTCATTCGCAGGAAATTTTCATACCTGCAGGTATATCCTTCTTTATGGACAGCATCTTATTATTTAGGAACTACTGGTGAAGTATCAAATAAAACAATTGAAAACTATATAGATAGTCAGGGATTACAAGAGGAAGAAATTGTAAAGAGGACTTTTGTTTATAAAATGCTCAATCCTAATAAGAAAAAAGAACATCAACTAAATACTTGGCTAAGAGATTTCAAGACCAGACCTAAGGGCTTACAATCAGGTTATCAAGGCAAATTTCCAAACCAGATTTGTTTAAGAAACGACTTGATTAAGATAGAACCAAGTAAAAATATTTCTTGCGATTATTGGCTTACTTTACCAGGAGGTAATGGCTGGAAACCAATTAGTGTAGGTTTATTAGGTAGAACCTTACCGTCAGATGCTAAAATAAAGGACAGTAAAATAATCAAAAAAGACAATACCTTTTGGGTGCATTTAAATATAGAGCAGAGACGAGTTATCAAAAACAACATTGCTCCTTCTAAAATAAGAGCAGTTGATTTAGGTATTTCTCATCCTATAACTTCTATTTTATTAGAAAATAATTACCTAAAAGACTATCAGTTTTTAGGTAAAGAACTAAAGTGCTTGCTTTATAAGAGACAAAAAAGAGCCAGTAAATTGCAGAAGTATGTTAAAAAATTAAGTAAAAAGCTGAGAAGGTATACTTTAGGTATAAAAGATTGGACACATAAATATACTAGAGAAATTGTTGATAAAGCTAAAAAAGAAAATGCCTGTTTAGTGGTGGGCAATATTCATAACATAACAAGGAAGTGGGATAAAAAGGAAAGAGAAAGAAATAGTCAGTTTAGAAAGAAAGCCAAGCCAATTCCTTATGGAAGGATTATGTCTCAGTTGTGGTATAAGGGGACTTTAGCAGGAGTTCAAGTTATTTTTCAAAATGAGGCATATACTTCTACGAGATGTTCTCGATGTGGGGAGTTGGGTTGTAGAACCAATGAGTGGTTCGTGTGTAAAAACTGTGGTTATACAAACCAGGCTGATGTGAACGGAGCGGTAAATATCGCTCTGGCATATCGGTGGGGCTACAATGATTTAGCCCGTCTGCCTGGTAGTTCACAGGAGACCTACGATTTCAATCGTAGGTAAATCATATTTTATTATGCTACAGAATAATCAATTAATTTGTTTAATAGATAAAGTAAAGAAAAGAGACGATAAATCATTTTCGCTTTTAATAAGTGAGTTTAAGTATCTTATTTTTAGCGTATATAGTAAATATAGAGGATGGTTTTATTTACCAAAACAAGATTTATTAGCAAATATAATTTCTTGTTTTTGGGAAGTGCTTATAGAGTATGATATAGAAAAAACAAAAGAAGAAAATGTAAGACATTATATTTCAGTTGCTCTTTTTCAAAAGGTATATAACTTACTTATTACTTTTTATTCTCATAAAGAAATCTATACTGATAAAATCTTAGGAGAAGTTAAAAAGGAGAATATTCGTTATTTTGTAGATGATTTATTAAGTTATTTAAGTAGGAATTTTGATGAATTATCTTGTAATATATTTAGAGATTATTATGTAGATGGACTATCACAAAAAGAAATATCTGAACGTTATAATATAAGTCAATCTTTTATAAGTTTATCTTTAAAGAAAATGAAAAGTTTTTTAAGGGAAAAATTTTATGATAATATACAATTTCTTTTGTGATAAATGTAAGAAAGAATTTTATGAATATCAAGATGTAAATGCGGAGCATACTTTTATATGTCCTATTTGTGGAGAAAATACAAGAAGACTTTTTTGTACAAATTTTGTTATAAAAGGTTGGTCTCCTACAAATGAGATGAAAATTGATGATTATATAGGTACTGTAGATAGAGCTTTGAAAGATACAACTCCTGTGACTAAAACTGAATTTGAAGTTGCTGCTGAACATTTGATTAAGCGTGCAGATAGGCGGGGAGAAAAATCAGAAGATGTTTTAAGTGAAGTGTTAGGTATTGGTAAAAGAAGAAAAAAAAGTAAAGAAGAATTAAAAAAGGAAGCAGAAAAACAAAGGGAAATGATAGAAAAAAGTAAATCTAAATCATAATAATAAAATGGCAGTAAAAAAAGCAAATGTTTCACCAGAAGAAAGTGCTAAATTAATAGAAGAAGCACAGAAAGATAAAGATTATAAAATTTGTGGGTTTATTTTTTATGATAAAAATAATAATGTAAGTGTATGTACAAAACCTGCCGGATGGGGTACTTCGCATCCAGGAGAAGGGAAATGTAGGTTACATGGGGGTGTGGGTCGCCCATGTATAACAGGTAAAAGATCTATTTTTAAAAGCAATAATATAAAAACTTTATATGAAAGAATACAGGAATATAAAAATATTCTTGTAAAGGATCATCAGGAATCTTTAAAGTTAGTACATGCTCTTCTTAATATTTTAGATGAAATTATAAAAACTAGTCACTTAGATGTTACAACAATAGAAGCAATAAGAAGAGTTTTAGAAACGAAAGTTAAAATAGAAGAATTAGAATTAAAACGGCAAGAAAAGAGTCATGTAACTGAAGAAGAAATTTTAATGTTAGTTTCTAGTATATTAGATGTTATAGATGAATGTGTGTCTAATATAGAAGAAAAAAAGAAGATTTTTTCTCGTATAAAAAATTTGTCATTTTTTAGAAGAAACAATATAGATGAAAAAGAGTAATGTATTTCAAAAAATAGATGAATTAATTTTAAATAAATTAGAAAAATATGAAAAAGGTAATGAGGTTTGGGAAGAATTTCCAGTAGATATAACTACTTTTGTGTGTGGAGAAAATTTTCTGAATTGGAAAGATACTGTTTTTCCGGGTGTATTAAAAACTTTACAAGATTTTTTACAAAGAGATGAAAGTGGCTGGTTAAAATATAATGAATGTATTATTATTGCTGGACAGGGATGTGGTAAATCGCAACTTGTATCTATTGTAATTTTGTATGTAGTTTATTTGTTATTATGTTTAAGAAATCCACAAAGATTTTTTAATTTAGCAGATGGTTCACGAATACAAATAATTAATTGTGCTCCTTCTGCAGATGAAGCTGTTAAAGTTATTTTTGGATATATTTCTAATCATGTTAATAATTGTGCTTGGTTTAAAGATAAGAATTATTTACCAGATCCTAATGTTAAATCTGAATTAAGATTTCCTAAAAGTATTTATATTACACCTGGTTCTAGTTCAGCTAAACCAGCATTAGGACAAAACTTATTAGTTACTGCTTTTGATGAAATGGTATTTTTCGATAGGACTGCAACTACAGATTCTGCAAGAGAATTATATGATTTATTACACGGTAGAATGCATAAAAGGTTTTGGGGAAAAGAATTATTTCTTGGAATATCAACTGCAGGAACAGTAGATGATTTTATTGAAGAAAGATTTAAGGAATGTGAAAGAGATAGTAAAAAATTTGCAAAAAGGATGACAATTTGGGAATCTAAACCGTTTTTATTTAAAGGAGAGTTTTTTGATTATAATGTAACTGATGTGGGTGGTAATGTTATTCAAACTATAAAAATACCTGTAGAATTAAAAAATGAATTAAACACAAATCCAATTGCTTTCTTAAGAGATGTTTGCGGTATACCATCACTAGCGAGAAGTCCATTTATAAAAGATTTTTCAAAAGTTTTGGAAACTATCTCTAGTAATAAAATTAATCCACTTCCAGAAATTGGGTGGGAAGAAAATGGATATGGTAATCCAATTCCTTTTACGCCTATAGATGCTATAAATAGATTAGAAAAAGTTAATTTTAAAGGAGATGTAAATAAAGAATATGTTGTAGGATTAGATTTAGCTTTAGGTGCAAAAGATAAATGTGGTTTTTCTATAGTTCATTATGTTGGTGAAAAAAATATTATGAAATTTGATAAAGAAAAAAGGCCTTATTTTATTGATTTGCCTGTAGTAGAAGTAGATTTAGTTACTAGATTTGTAGCAAAACCTGATTCTGAAATAAATTTTAGTGAAATTAGAGAATTAATTTTTACATTACGAGATAAATTTAATTTTAATATAAAATTAATTTGTAGTGATTCTTATGAAAGTATAGATTTTAAACAAATAATGATACAATCTGGATTTGATTTTGTTGTTTTTAGTGTAGATTTGCATAGAGAAGTATATGATAGTTTTTTAGAAATGCTATTAGATAATAGACTTGTTTGGTTTAAACATGAGCCTTTATTATATGAATTACAAAGATTAGAAGATATTATAAAAAAAGTAGATCACCCATCAACTTCTGGAAAAGATTTATCTGATTCTTTAGTTTTGGCTTGTTATTTTTCATCTGGAAGAAAATTAACAAAAGGAAAAATTATAGAAAAAATACCAAAAAGAGAAGTTACACCAGTATTATCTGCAGGACTTGGTGGTATGTCACCTAGAAATTATATAGAAGTGCCTAATATTTTAGAAAAAATACCAAGATAATGGGGTATTATTATGAAAGAAAGATTAAGAAAATTAAAAGAAAATGAGTCATTAGAGGAAGAAAAGATAAAAAATGGTAGACAGAGAATAATGATAAATAGGGAAAAGATAAAAGCTGAAAAAGTTGATAATAATACAGAAACTGAAAATAAATAAAATTCTGTAATAAAAAGTGCTAGTTGTATAATAATCTATAATAGAGAGGTCTAAAAAGGAGAAATACATTTAAAGAACAATGTCTAAATACTATAAAGATTGGTTAGAAACAGATGTAAAAGAGTTAAAAGGGTTTGATATTAAAGATTTATCTTCGATTGTTTTTTTTAGAGATCCATTTAGGTCTTTATTTATTGCTCCTAATTTATTTTTTTCTCCAGCAGATGGAATTATTCTTTATCAAAAAGAGATTTTACCAGATGAAAAAACTATTGAAATAAAAGGAAGAAATTTTACTTTAAAAAATCTATTTATGAATGATAAATTTGATAAGAAGTGTTTAGTTATAGGTATATTTTTAACTTTTTTAGATGTGCATATTGTTAGAATACCTACTTCAGGTTATGTTTTCTATAAAGAATTACCATGTATAAGAAGTAAAAATCAGCCTATGATATTTCTTGAAAAAAAGTTATTAGAAGAAAAAACATTAGATTATTCTAGTGCTAATTATCTTTTTTATAATAGTAGAAAAATAAATAAGATTGTTTGTCCAAAATTAAATTATACATATTATATGGTAGAAATTAGTGATTCTGATGTAGATTTATCATTACATTTAAAAAGTAGTGGGAAGTTTCATTTACAAGGGGATAGATTAAGTGTAATTAGATATGGTAGTCAGGTAGATTTAGTTCTTCCAGTAGATACAAGGTTTAAGTTTGAATTGTTACAAAAAGATGGAATGCATGTAGAAGCGGGAAGAGATGTTTTGATAAAAATATAAAAATAGGAGGTGGAAAAATGCCATTTTTAAGAATTTCAAATGCGTTAAGAGATTTAGAAGAAAGAGATTTAATTTCTAATTATGAAGAATTAATTAAACGAGGAAAAATAAAATGTGATAATTTATCTGCAGAAAGGTTTAATAGACGTCCTATTAAAGTTGAAGGAGCTGGTGTTAGAATTTTTGCTAGAAGTGGTAGTAAATTAAAAGATGGTATAATAGTTCTTAAAGGTACATTTAGAAAAGGATTAGGTAAAAGAAGAGTTTATTTTGGTTTTAAAGTTAAAGATGGAGATATAGGAGATTGCCTTGGAGTTGTTGATGAGGAAAATGCTGGAGTTAGGGAATTAAATTCAAAATTTAAATTTGATGATGCTATTTCTGATGAAATTTATTTTTATAATGGTAATAAGAGGAAAATTGAAGCACAGTTAAGAGAAAAAGAAGAATTACCTGCTAAAATTGAAGATATTTTAAAGGTAAAACCAAAAGAAGTAGAACCTGAAGAAAAAGAAGATATTAGATTTGTTGAAAAATTACATAAAATTGAGGATACTCTTAGAAAAAGACCGTCTGAAGAAGTAGAAAAGAAAATAGAAATTTATATTGATGAGTGTGAAAGATTAATGAAAGAGCAGGAAGAATTAAGTAAAACTTTACGTTCTATACAAGAAAGTGTAAGGGAGAAATTAAAAGAAATTGCTAATGAAGTATATAAATTGAATGAGGATAATAAAGATGTAACATATCAGATTGGAGATAGATTAGTACAAATAAGGACAAATGTAATTGAAAAGAAAATAGGTCTTACTGATAGACAAATTTTAAATTATCTTTCTCAATTGTCTGATGTTAGTGAAACTATTAAAAAGTTGAAAGATGTTGTAGTGTTAGTAAAAGGAGAATTAGAAAAGGAGGTGATTATTGAGAAGAAACCTAAAGAAGAAAAGAAAGCACAGTTATTAGAAGGAATTGATAAAGAAGAAGTTTTATCTTTATTATTAGAAGGCGTAAAAGGTTTATTTAAAGAAGTTAATGAAAAATTATTGAAATTATCTGATAAAGTAAATGAATTATTTAATCTTACAGAAGCTGTTAGAGTTCCTTCCGTTCCAGCGGGAGAAGTTTCATTATCTCCTGCGTTTGCTTCATATAATAAGAGTGAATTTTTGCCTGTTGCTAGATATGCTTCTAAGAGAAATAAAGGAAGTATTTTATCAGATATAATAGAAAAGTGGAATAGGTATGAATTAGATAATAAAGATTTAAAGGAAATTATAGAATAAATATAATCATTTTTGAAGGAGGTAAAAATGAAAATAACAAGAATTGATATAAAATTATCTCAAGCATCTAATCAAAAATTGAAAGCATATGCTTCTGTAGCTTTTGATAATGATTTAATTGTTAGGAATTTTAGAATAATAAAAGGAAAAAATGATGAGCTTTTTGTTGCTTTTCCTAATGTTGAAAAGAAAAGAATATGTAAATCTTGTGGTACTAAAGTGTCTTTTAAAGATTCTTTTTGTAGAAAGTGTGGTAAAGAGTTGCCTATTATTCTTAGTGGTATAAAATATAAAAGTGTTGTTAGTTTATCTGAAAATCTAAGAAAAGAAGTTATTGATGGTATTTTAAATGAGTATAAAAATAAGTTGTCTAGTGTATCTTCTAAAGAATAAATAAAATAGTGAGGAGATAATTATGGAAATAGAAAAAGTAGATAAGAAAAAATTTTATTGTGAGGGATGTGAATATGAATTTGAAGGTGTAGAAACTAAAGAGGGTTTTAGTCCTATTTGTCCGTTATGTGGTTTATCAGTGTTAGTAAAAGAAGTAAAGGAAGAAAAAAAACATCCAGTTAAGACTTTACCTAAACGAAGTAGAAAATTTTTAATTTGTGAAGATTGTGGAATTATGTGGAGAGATTTTAATATAACAGAGTGTCCTAAATGTGGTAAAAAAACTACAAAAGTAAAATCTAATATAGTATAGTAAAATTTCAATATGCCAAAAGAAGATAAAATATCAGTTTTATTAGATATAAGGGAGGCTGCTACAGATTTGTATCATAATGTTTTATATTTGCAGAATTATGATATAGATAATGTTATGTTATTAGATAAATGTCAAAAAGTAGTAAATGAAATAAATGATTTAATTTATAGAATAGAAACTAGTGAGGAATAATAATTATGGGAATGGTAAAAAATGTTGCTGGAAAAATTGATAAAGTACAAGAATCTGAGGAAGAGTTAGTAGTTTGTAAAAAATGTAAAAATAAATACCCTAAGTTTTGGAAAAAATGTCCTTATTGTAGTAAAGAAAAAAATAAAAACATAAAAATTAGTTAAGAGGAATAAATAAAATGGAAAAGAGTAGGACTTATATAAGAACTATTATAAGTAATTTTATAAAAAGATCAGATGTAGTTGAAGATTTGAGGCGAAAATGGGTACTTACTCCTGAACGCTTACGAGAAGTTAGCCCTGAAGAAAGAGAAAATTTGATAGATGAATATGTTTTTAATAAATTAGTAGAATTAGATCCAACTCCGTCTAAGGCTTATTTGCCATGGATGATAAAGCAATATACAGTTAATAGAGAAAGAAATTTAGAGCGTTATGAAATTTTAAAAGATTTTTATAATTTAGTTAAACAAAATATTATTCCTTCTGGAAAGGAAAGAGATATTTTTAGTTATCCTACTTTGGAATCTGTGATAGATGCTTATAATAAGTATACAACTCAGAAAAGTAAAAGTCAGATAGAAAGAGAAGAAAAAATGGAAGGTGCTAGATTAGTAGAAGATGATGGAAAGAGAGTAATTTATGAAATTTTTAATAAAAAAGCTAGTCAGTATTACGGTTATGGAACTAAATGGTGTATTTCAGGAATAAAATATAATTTATTTAATGATTATTTTTATGATGTTGCTACTAGTGGTGATAGATTATTAACTGGTCAAGGAAAAAATCCACCTAATATTTTCTTTGTAATAATGAAAGATGATAATTTTAGAAAAAAGTTAGAAAAAAAATATAAAAAATATGATTTATCAAAAATTGTAATTCTTTATCATAAAAATGGTGGATATTCTGTTTGGGAAGCAAAAGATACTAGATTGGGTAGTAGTATAGAACCTGGAGTAGCTCCACAATTATTAAAAGATTTGGATATAACATTAGCGTAAAGGGGGTGAAAATGGAGAGTAAAAAAAGTCAATTAAATGATATAAAAATAGAAAAAGATACTTCTTTAAGTAATTTAGATGAAATATTTTCATTTCTTTATGGATTAAAAGAAAAAATTGTTGAGTATTGTAGAAAAATACAAGATGTATTAGAAAAGAACAATTTTAATGAAGAGTTACAACAATTTTTAGGTGCTGTACATGGTTTTTTAGATGATTTAAGTTTATTTTTAAAAGTTATTGGTGTAGTTGAAGGAAAAGTTAGAGGTGAATTGTTTGGTGAAAAAAAAGTAAAACCAGCAACTCCTACAGAAGAACATAGAATAATGGCTAAATTAGGACAATTAAGTAAAGAATATGTTCAAATGGAAAAAGAAAAAGACCAAATTGCTGATTTTACTAAGCTGGAATTATTAAATAGGTCAGAAACTGTTGGTTCTACATATGAACCTGAGTTTTTAGTTGAAGAAATATTAAGAGGAATAGGTTATGTAAAAAATACACCTAAAATTTATAGTGATATACAAGAAGCTTATGATGTAGTTGTAGGTAAAGATCCTAATATTAATGAAGAACAAAAAGAAAAGGTAAAAGAAATATTGAAAAAATATGGATATAATGTAAAGTAATTAGTTATAGGAGGAAAGGTGGACAATATAAAAGTTATTAGTTCTCAGGAACGAAAAATACCTCTTTATATATCTCCTACCTTATTAGTTGAGTTAGATAAATGGTTTCAAGAATTTCCAGAAGAGAAGAAAACTGTAATAAAAGTTGGAAAAGATAAAATAAAAATAACAAAAGATGAAGTAGAAGCTTATAAAAAGATTTTAAAAAGTGAAATAGAAAATTTTATGAAATCTAGTGAAATAGAAAAACTTTCTGATATAGAGTTAATAGATAGATTAAATAAATTATATGCAGTAAGAGATATGGAGGGAAAGTTATCTGAAGATAAAATGCGTGAATTAGATAAATTGTTGAAAGAATATAAAAGAAGGAAAGTTGGGGTTTTATTAGAGGGTGATTTTTATAAATATAGTCAATATGGTATTCCTAAAGAAGAAAAAGATAAAAATAAAAAGACAAAAGAAGTAATTACAGAAGAACCAAAAGTTAAAGAAAAACCACAATTTGTTGAACCTGAAACAGCTCCCATTGCTGAATCAGAAAAAAAAGAAAAAACAAAAGAAGAAAAGGAAGAAGAAAAAAAAGAAACTAAAAAAGAAGTTCAAAAGTTAAAGTATGGACCTGCTCCAACAGAATTGATAAAACCAGATTTTATTTTGACACCTAAAAAAGAAGAAACAAAAGAAGGAGAACCAGAATATCCTATTGAAAAATATAAGAAAGAAACATTACCTACTGTAAGAAAAAAACATTTGCCAACTACAAGAAAAAGGGAAATAGTTCCTATTTCTAAAGATATAGTCGAATATACTCCAGAAGCACCTCCGCCATTTGGATTGAAAGCAACAGAAAATATTATTGAAGAAACAGAAACAATGGCTGAAGTTTGGGATATGTTAAAAAGGTTAGGTGTTAATAAAGATGAAATAGAGGCTATGAAAAAGAAATATGAAGAAACTGGTGATGTTAGTTTTTTAGTTAGTTCAAAAGAAATACCATTGGGGGGTAGTCTATACGGTTTGGCTATGGATATTAAAGGGAAAACAAAAGAAGAAATTGCGAAAGAAGTAATTTCTATGTTGGAAAAATTAAAAGTTCCGAGAAGTACTATTAAAAATATAATGGATGAATTTCTAAAATCAGGAAAAATAAAAGTAACTACTTTACCAGTAGAGTTTGGTTTAAAAACAAAGAGACTTCCTAAACGGAGTAAACATGAAGATTTTAAAAAAGTTGAACCTGGAATAGCCTCCACTATAAGAAAAAAACAGTTACTAACGGGAGATAGTTTATATGGTTTGGCTATGGATACTGAAGGAAAAACAAATCAAGAAATTGCAGAAGGAGTAATTTTTATGTTAGAAGAAGCAGGTGTCCTAAAACGAAGTAAATATGAAGATTTTAAAATAAAAGATAAAATAGATAGTTCTATTAAAATAATTAAAGATAATAATCATTTAATTTTTTTAATAAAAAAGGGTATTATAAATAAAAGAAGTATTTTTGTAGATATTTTTAAGAAAAATTTCAAATAACTTATTGGAACAATAATGCCAAAAACAATAATTGCTACAAATTTAGAAGGTGAATTTAAAAAGTTAAAAAAATCTGTTGATGTAAAAGTTGGTGGAAAAGAAGTTATAAATGAAGCTCTTAATGTTGTTTCCGATAATAATGTAGATAATTTTGGTAGAGGAAGTGCACCTAGAGTAGCTTTAGGTTCTATGGGATCAACAAGTGCGGTTGGAGTTATAGCTCCTTATTATAGGCCAGAAATTCAAAGATTAACATTAGAAGTTCCTACTGCACATAAGGATTTGATTAAATGGCGAAGATATTTTTATAATAATGAACCTATAGTAGGTGCTGCTTGTGAGTTACATGCTCAATTTCCTTTATCGGAATTTCATCTTGTTCATGAAGATGAAACATTAAAAACATTATTTGAAGATTTATGTGAAGATTTATCATTATTTGAATTTTTACTTGAATTTTTATTAGAATATTGGGTTAGTGGAGAAGTTATACCTTTTGGTTTTTTTGATAATGATAAAGATCCTACAGTATGGGTAGATTTTATTTTATTAGATCCTTTATCAATAGATATAAAATGGAGCCCTATTGTTAGTGGAAAAAGAGAAGAATTAATATTTTTACAACCTAGTGATGCTATTAAAAAGATAGTAGATGGTGGACCTAATAATCCTGAAACTGGAAAATTATATAAATTAATTCCATCTGATGTAATAGAAAGTGTGAAATTAAATAAACCTTTACTTTTAAATCCCAATCAAGTTTCTCATGTAAAAAGAATTGGTAGTTATTTTGATGTAAGAGGTAAATCTATTATAGATAGATGTATGAAATGGTTGATGTATAGAGATAAATTAAGAGAAGCACAATATGCTATTGCAGAAAGACATATTACGCCTAGTGAATTTTATTTAATTGGTGAACCAGGAAGTCCTGGAACACAAAAAGAAATAGATGATTTTTCACAAATTTTACAAGCTCAATGGACACAACCTAATAGAGCAATAGTTTATCATCATGCGTTAAAAGTTCAGTGGGAAGGTGCATCTGGTAGAGTTTTACCTTTACAACCTGAATTTGAATATATAGATAAGCAGTTATTTATTGCGTTGCTTTTAAATGAAGGTATTATGACTGCAGATAAACAACCTTATGCAGCTACTTCCGTAGCTTTAGATGTAATGATTCAAAGATATTTGATTGTTAGAGAAAAAGTAGCAAAATGGGTTGAGAAAAATGTATTTGAACCATTATGTCATATACATAAAATTTATAAAAGAACAAGTGTAGAATTACAGCATGGATTAAGATTTAGTACATCTAATAAGCCTAATGTACCAAAAGTAAAATGGGATAAAGAAAATTTACGAGATGATTTAAATAAAGTAAATGTATTGATAGATTTAGCAGAAAAAGGGTGGATACCAATAGATATAGTATTGCCTTTATTAGGTATAGATCCGAAAGTAGCAAAGAAGGGATTAGAACAGCAAAAGAGAGAAGAAAAAGAATTAGGTATAATTACACCAACAGTTCCACCAGAAGGAGGTATTCCTACACCAGTTCCACCAAGTATGCCTGAAGGTGTTCCGGCTGTGCCTGAAACTACTCCACCAGAAGAAAGAACTTTACCAAAAGCAGTTCCACCAGAGGCACATGAAGTTGAGCGTGGGGAAGGAACTTTACCTGGAGGAGTGGGAGGAACATAAAAGTGAAATACGTTTATGGAAGAGATGGGGAAATGAAAGCTTTTATTGATAATGACAATCTTTTTTCTTCTGATGGAAAACATATAGGATTTATAAGAAATAATAAAGTTTATAATTTAAATGGAAATTATTTAGGTATTTATTATGATAATTTGGAAATGATCTTAGTTAAATCTGATGAAATGACATCTGTTAAGTTTGTAGAAAAAATTAGTATCTCTAATAGAATAAATAATGTTAAAACTGTAAATAAAGTAAAAAAAGATATTGTTATACCAGTAGGATATTTTAGTGTTTTTTAAAAATGTATAAACTATCTACATTTTATAAAAAAGGAGTAAAATTATATAGGCCAACTGAAGAAGAAGTAGAAAGAAGAAGAAAAGAGTATAAGAAAGTAAGGTTAGAAGAAACTATAGAAAAAATATTAAAAAACGCTAAAAAGCGGGAAGATGGTAAGTATGATATTTATGGAAGTGTAAATTTATATGATATGCGATTAACAAGTTTATTAGAAGTACCAATTAGATTTGGTAAAGTATATGGAGATTTTTCATGTAGTTTAAATCAGCTGGTAAGTTTAGAGGGAGCACCAGAGTATGTAGATGGATATTTTTCTTGTTTTGGTAATCAGCTTAGAGATTTAAAAGGAGCTCCAAAATATGTAGGTAAAAGTTTTTCTTGTAGTGATAATCAGTTAGTAAGTTTAGA
>Ga0123519_10004452_pt1 | contig 22733 bp, 19 predicted proteins | sample YelNatPaOPRAMG02_FD_87396 | JGI IMG/M metagenome (GOLD analysis project Ga0123519, IMG submission 87396) | Hot spring microbial communities from Yellowstone National Park - Yellowstone National Park OP-RAMG-02 (version 2) | ecosystem: Environmental > Aquatic > Thermal springs > Hot (42-90C) ...
AGCCAGGGAAGCGTTCGCCGAAAGCTTCGTGCCGTCAAGAGCCACAATCCCGGGTCTCAGTACATCGCAACGATCACACAGGCGAAGAACCTCCGCGAATAAGGAATTGAAACATTCAAGGTTCGCCTCGCGAAAACGAGCTATCGTGCTGTGATCCGGTACGAAATCACCAACAATCGCGCGATAATGGAGGTCGCACTCGCAAAGTCGTTCAATGCGGCGACTCGAACGAACCTCCTGACTATATGCGTAAACCAAAAGAGTCAGCATGACACGAGGGTGGTAAGCGGGATGACCGCTACCGTCCGCGCGGTAGCGATTCAGAAAAGGGGAGAGATCGAGATTCCTTATCGTGTCGATCACGAACCAGACGAAATTGTCCTCGGGAACCCAGTCCCTGATACTGGGGGGATCGGATATGGTTGATCCTCGTTCGTTTCAATGAAATTGTAAGTATCACCTCGAATGGCGTAATGAATGATTATTACTTCATATCATATTATATGGCAATTATAGCTTTTGATTTATGCAACAGGCTCAAATGCAGCGATAATCACAGGGATGCGTAGGATGAAGACGACAGGTGAGAATTCCGTCTTCATCCGTTCCGCTCGCATCAAGAGCCCTCCCAAAGCGGAAGGGCTCTTGAACTGAAGGAAAAGCAGCGCAAGCTTATTGCATGCTCGGTTCGAACATCTCGTAACCACTCTCGCCGTGTTGGCTTTGATCCAATCCAAGGGTCTCCTGCTCGTGTTCCACCCTCAACCCCATCGTATGGTTCAGGATGACGGCAATTAGCCAGGTAACAAGCATGGCATACCCGGCGGTTACCACCACGGCTAGGAACTGGACCCAGAGTTGATAGGGATTGCCCGCAATCAACCCCCTGCCCATATAGGTGGCGAAGATTCCCGCAGCGATAGCGCCCCAGATGCCTCCCACTCCATGCACTCCGAAGACGTCCAGCGTATCATCATAGCCGAACTTGTTCTTCAATGTTACGGCGTAGAAGCAAATCAAGGATACGACAATCCCGATGACAACCGCCGACATCGGGCTGACATACCCGGCTCCGGGAGTGATTCCCACCAATCCCGCCACGGCCCCTGTGGCTGCGCCAAGCACGGTGGGTTTTCCGTAGATTTTCCAATCGAGGAACATCCACGTGAGGGCGGCGATGGCGGCGGCGATGTGCGTGGCGACGAAAGCGTTGACAGCTTGCGCGTTGGCGGCGCCTGCGCTTCCCGCATTGAAACCGAACCAGCCGAACCAGAGCATGGCGGTGCCGATCAGGGTCATGGTAAGGTTGTGAGGACGCATCATCTCACCCTCTTCCATGTGCCTCTTCCCCAGCATCCATGCAAGCACCAGTGCGGAGGTTCCGCTGCTGATGTGGATGACCGCGCCTGCGAAATCCAGCACCCCCATCTCTTTCAAAAATCCGCCCGCACCCCAGACGCAGTGCACCAGAGGGCAATAGATAAAGGTGCTCCAAAGAACGAGAAATACGACATAGGTCTTGAATTTGATACGTTCCGCCACCGCCCCGCTGATAAGAGCCGGGGTGATGATGGCGAACATCATCTGGTAAATCATGAAGGCTTCGTGAGGCACGGTGGGATTGTAATTCGGGTTGGGGTTCAACCCAACTCCCCGCAAACCGAACCAACTCAAATTGCCTATCACATGATGGAAATCGGGACCGAAAGCCAGACTGTAACCCCACATAATCCATACGAAAGTGATGACCGCTAGAGCCACGAAGCTTTGCATGATGGTGCCGAGCACGTTTTTCGCCCGCACCATGCCGCCGTAAAAAAGGGAGAGCCCTGGTGTCATGAACATAACCAGTGCAGCGGCGGCGAGCATCCACGCCGTGTCACCCGCCTTGATGGGTAGCGCGTTTACGCCTTGAGCCTGGGCTGCAGTGGAGAGTGATGCGAGGACAATGGTTGTCCCCAATAGTCGGAGTTTGCCGACCCGCCTGGAACGGCGCATTTCGGAGCCGACAACGGCTCCCGCGTCGCCAGGCAACGAGTAGTGTGTGGTGTTCAATTCCATCCCCCATTGGTGATTTCCGCTTTCGCGTTCGGGTGAAATACTCCATCCTGGAACATTAATTCATTGATAACGCGAACATAGCGGATGAATTTACTCCGCCTGTCGCTCCGCATTGAGAGAGGTGCGCCACGATGAACACCGGGGACGGGCAAAACAGAAAGGAAGTTCCGCGTAGAACGGTCTCAACCACACCGTTAAGATACATTCATTATGACACATGGACGGCGCGAAATGGCGCTCCGAAGGAGATGCAAGGTTGCGAAAGATCAAGTTGGTTCAATATCATCCTCTTCCTCTTTGGCGCTGAACCCGCCGGAGCGTTTCCCATGAACCACGGCAATATATACATACAAGGAGGGGACAAACCTTCGATAAAGGAGCTCCCCTCCAATGTTCTTCCAATGCATCCCATCTTCATAACGCCGACAGATGCAAAGGATGTCGCAACATCAATCCAAACCCGATTCGAACATCTCGTATCCGCTCTCCCCATGCTGGCTCTGGTCCAACCCCAAGGACTCCTCATCGGCATCCACGCGCAACCCAATCGTCTTATTCACAATCGTGCCCAAAATGAAGGTCATCACGACCGCAAAGCAAACGGAGACCAATACGCTGAACACCTGAACGAGGAACTGATGGACATCTCCGTAAAGCAAACCCTGATGGTAGAAACCGCTGGATTTCGGGTCTCCGTCGGACGCCATGAGGTGCACCGCAAAGATTCCCGTTGCGATAGCCCCCCACATCCCTCCCACGCCATGCACGCCGAAGACATCCAGGGTGTCATCATAACCGAATCTATTTTTCAATCCAACCGCCCAGAAACTGATGCAGGACACACCCGCTCCGATCGCCAATGCCCCGAGAGGATCCACAAAGCCTGACGCCGGGGTGATGGCGACCAATCCGGCAACCGCTCCTGTCGCGGCTCCCAAGGCGGTAGGTTTCCCATACATTTTCCAATCCAGCAAGACCCAAACCAATGCCGCCGTGGCGGCGGCGATATGGGTGACCACAAAGGCGTTCACTGCATGCTCGTTCGCAGCGATGGCGCTGCCTGCGTTAAAGCCAAACCAACCGAACCAGAGCAAACCCGCCCCGATGAGAGTCATGGTGAGATTGTGCGGGCGCATCAGTTCACGTTCATCCGTGCGACGCTTGCCAATCATGATCGCCAGAACCAACGCCGAAACTCCGCTGGATATATGAACCACGGTGCCTCCGGCAAAGTCCAGCGCCCCCATGTTTCTCAGCCATCCTCCCGCTCCCCATACCCAATGCGCAAGGGGGCAGTAAACGAAAGTGCTCCACAAAACAAGGAAAACCACGTACGCCTTGAATTTAATCCGCTCCGCGATGGCGCCGCTGAAAAGCGCAGGCGTGATGATGGCGAACATCATCTGGAAGATCATATACGCCTCATGCGGCACCGTGGGACCATAATTTGGATCGGGAGTGACACCCACATCATGCAATCCAATCCAGTTGAGTCCTCCGATGATATGCCAATGATCCGGGCCGAACGCAAGAGAGTATCCCCATAAAACCCAAATCACCGAGATTATCGCCATGGCGATAAAACTTTGCATGATGGTGCTGAGCACGTTTTTGGCACGGACCATTCCCCCGTAAAAGAGGGCCAATCCCGGAGTCATCAATAACACCAGCGCGGCTGACGCAAGCAACCATGCGGTATCGCCGGTGTTAATGGTGGAGGAGACGCCTTGAGCGAAGGCGCAGGAGGGAGTTACAAGCAGGACGATGATTGTCCCGATAAGTCGGATTCCACCGACCTTTCCGCTTCGCGCGCTCAAGCCGTCAACGGCTACCGCGAAAGCGGAAGTCACATTCATTGTTTTCAATTATCCATCCCCCATTGATAGTATGTCGCCTGTCACTCCGCTTTGAGAGGTGCACCACGGTGAACACTGGGGACGGGCTATGTTCAAAAAACCTGCATGGATGCAGTGAAATTGAACAACAATGTCAAAATCATCCTCTATTATAGACAAAAAAACAAACATCCGTCAAGCGGAAGGCGCCCCAATCCTCAAAAAAGGACAATCCGTCCGCATCCCGACAAGGATAAACGGAAAAAAGGCATTCGACTGATTGCCGAATGCCTTTAACAAGAATGACAGCCATTTACGGTGTTACCACTAAAGGGTAATCGCAAACGTCAGGAGAGAGAGGTAATATCCTATCCATTGTTCCGGATAATATCGTCTCCCCTAAGCGCTTAGAAGCGATATCCAATGTAGGTGCGGAAACCGCTCGGAGCGGTGTTGGCCACCGTATTGTGCTGATCAATCCATTCGTAACGAGTTTCCACATAAAACTTTCTCGTTACGTTCACCCCAAAGATCAAACCCGCTCCCATTCGAGTGACCGTGGGTTGATGTAACCCTAGATAGTTATTGGTTCCACCAAAGGTGTCGGCGGTGAGACAATAACCAAGGTAGGGTGAGCGCCCGCTATCCTCATTAAAGGTGTAAACCTGATTGATGGAAACGGGCATATCACGAAAGATACCGGCTGTCCTATCTGAATAATGGTAATCCACTGAAATACTGGTGGTCCAGTTGTCGCCATTAAAGAGATGCGGGAACCAGGGAAGTTGATACTCCAGGCCTCCGCCCCAGGACGCAAAGTCGGTAATATCGCGAATGCCATTACTTGACGGGGTGAAAAAGCCTCCGCGAATGCTGAGACCGTTAAGCAAATTGCTGGCGCTCGCCGGTTTCGGGGCGGCGAATACCGCTCCAACCAACAGCGCAGCCACTGCAACCCGCCAGAGATATGCCTTTGTCTTGCTCATGGCTTATGCTCCTTTCTGAATACAATAATCGACCTCGGCTTGAAGTTCCACAGTGCTTCACGCTTCGGAATCGAACGATCGTTAAGCTTAAGCCGCCGAACAGGGACAGCAGCCAGCCGATTTACGGCCGTTCCATGCGCAACGTAGTTATGGGAGCTAACATACGTCCATTTATATTTTACTCAAGTTACCGGGAAATTACACCCAATTTGAAAAAAATTTACATCGTTTGTCCGTAAATTTAGGAAAATTGGGCGTTTAAGGTCGCATTCACGCTCCAACTCGGACGAATAAGCCCCCAAAGACTGCAAACAGGCCCCCTATAAAATATCGCTTACAATTCGCACCCCGTTCAAATCCATGTGATATAGAAAAAGGGAGTGGAACAGGTTAGCGGGATGGGCGCATGCGCCGATATCCTTGGCGACATCCTCCGGCAGATCGTAGGTGTCCACGCAATTCGCGGGAACGATGACGGGCTGATTTACGTTCAACGCATTGGATTTCAGCTTGAGATGCATCGCCAGCTGATAGACGCAGAGATCCGTGCAGTCGCCAACCACGATACGATGGGTCACCTCCGGATGAGCGTCCAGCCATGCGTCCAAATCGGTGCCGATGGAGGAACTCAGGGAGCGTTTGGGCATCACGATGAAATGATCCGAGAAGGGGAGAGACATCAACTCCGGTATCGTGACGGCCTCCCCGGTGCCTTTGATGCAATGAACGGGGAAATCATGGAATTCCGGAGAATCAACGGGATGGGCGTCCTGCGGCAGTATGAAATGGCGCACCCCAGCCTCCCACGCCGCAACGAATAGCTCTTTAATCGGGTTAATCAACGCCTGCACTCGATCGCTCTGAAGCATCCCCTCATGGCAGAAGCCATTGGTCATATCCACGCAAAAAAACGCGACGGATTCGGGACCGCCAGCCTCCTGGAGGATGGATTGCAACGTTACAGGCTCCAAATCCTCCATCCAGTCCTCAAGACTGGATAGAAATCTCTCACATTTTAATTGCCACGCTTCGGAAATATAAGGCATTCTCTATCCTCCGGTCTTACGGATTTACACCGAGGCGCATCAAACACATGCAACATGCGCCCCTCGATCGGCATCGGGTGTGACAAATCGAGCAACTCCTACTGATATTACGATGCCTGGGGAGCGATTTCCTGCATGATCCGTCAAAGACACATCAATTTTACATGATCCATGCGCAATTCGTGCGTGGTTTCCACGAATTGAGGTGTCTTGCTTCAAAACCAGTCATGAGCGTCAGGCACATCCCTCGGAATGCATCGATGCGCACTGCGGTCCACGGCGACGTGGAGCCCATCCATTTCAGCCACCTTCCACCCAATTCCCCCACTTACGCTGGAACGATCCTTTCTTTCGGACTGCGCGGATCGGGCGGAGCGCATCACGGATGGGAATAGGATATTGCAGGTCGGTTCATCCAGGCGCACTGTGGAAGAACGAGCCGCTTGGGCGGACCGTTGACATAGCTCTCCGGATGGCTCATGGAAGCTCGCTCAAGCCTTCGGTGCATCATCGCTGAACCTCCCTCGACACGATTGTAATGAACATCCTCCGGTGTCATCATGGCGATACCCGGATGATGATGCCGCTTGTTCTCCTCCGGCGCCGGTTCGTCACGCCGCGCTCCTGTCCGCCAAATCCATCCTGTTTTGATTGCACTTGCCGGTGTTTCATACTTTCAGTCCCCTTGTCCCGTAGTGTTGCACAGGGGGCTTTTCGATGAGGCAGCTCGTCGAATGTGGCAATGAGCCGTCTCAGGTAAAATATCATCGGTGAGGGTGATATTTTCACGTTCACTTCCATTCGTTCAGGAAAGGATATTCTCACTCCGGAGATCATTCATGTTGTCGGTTTTTCTCGCATTAGGAATTTTAGCTCAAACTTGGGCTCCTCCCGCTCTCCCCAAACCGGATGAATGCACGGCGAGAGGGGAATTGATGAACAGACTAATATGCGCTACGAATCGCCTTACGCAACCTCCCTACTCGGAGGAGTTCATTCTCGCCGATGTCAGTTTCAAGGAGAAGCGGGTTTTCACGGAATACAGCGGAGATATCTCCGGTAGGATCATCGGGCTCGCCGCCACACAGGCGTTATGCGGAAGACCGACATGCTGGGATTTAAACGATCTTCTAACCAAATTGGTTCCATATCAAAAACCTGACGGGCACTTTGGGGCGCCGCAGAATTTGGATCAGGGCATCGACGCCTCCAGGGACATGCCGATCCTATGGGGCAACGGCAGAATGCTCATCGGACTGGTGGAGGCGTGGAACGCCATTCACAACAAGGAAGCGCTGGAAATGGCGAAAAAGCTAGGGGATTACTATGTGAATACCGATGAATACTACGACCACGCCAGCCTGGTTCATCAATTCGGCTCCGAAGCCAGCGGGTTCCAAACCTGTTACTTTAGCGGCATTGAAGGGCTCGTCAAGTTATATCAGGCGACCAAGGATAAGCGATATTTAACTCAAGCTGAAAAGATGGCTCAACTCATGATCGACTCCTCCCCCATAGGCGAAATGCACAGCCATGGCAGATTATGCGCGGACAGGGGGTTGTTAGACTTGTACGAGGTGACAAAGGATATTCAGTATCTGAATTATGTGATTCGCGATGAAAATGCATTTCGAACTCAGTACATGTTCCCTACAGGCGGTATTTCCGAAATGACAGGACGTTCGTGGAACCGAGACGAAGGATGCTCGGAGGCGGATTGGTTAAGATTGAATCTCCGCTTATGGCGCTTGACCGGAACGGAAATGTATCTGGACACTGCGGAGATGGATTTGCTGAATGAAATGGAGGTGAATCAATTCCCAAACGGCGGCTTCGGCCACCATGTGTGCTATGAAGAGGATGGGCTAATGGATGGGTATCAAGCGATCACCACTCCTGGCACACAAGAGGCTTACTGGTGCTGTTCCATACATGCACCGAGGGCATTGTTGGAAACGCCATGGTATTGCGCCGCCGTTCAAGGCAGGAAAATTTATGTGAACCTCTATGAACCGGTCAAGACGGAGTTGAAAGTGGGAGGTGACTTGGTGAAAATCTGGATGGATCGCAAAAACGGCGGCAGTAATATCACCCTCCATATCCTTCCGTCACACCCCGACACCTTCTCAATGGCGTTCAGAATTCCGCTTTGGGCAAATCAGTTCACAGTAACCGATGAGGATGGACATCCCATTACGAGATTGCCCTCCCCGGACGGACGATATTTGATCGAACGAAAATGGGGAATAGACAACACCATTCATATCCACATGCCGTATACGCTCTCCTATCGCATGGATTCGGATTTCGTAATACCGCGTAATTTTGCGAATCTAAAAGCTCCTGTAAGAGCAGTCGCCCTCTATTACGGACCCTATTTGCTTGGATGGGACCCCAATGGGGTGAAACTACCGCTTGGAAGAACCTTCCCCCATGTAAGTCTCTCCGAAGGCAGGGCGGATATAAACACCCTCTCCGTTGTCTTTCCGGCGAAAGGGGACCAACCGGAAATAACCTTCCAGGCGGTTGGCAGGCTCGCGGAAGAAGGAAAGGGATTTCGTCTCCGTGCGGACGCGGAGCATTAATCCTTAGTATTCGCCGTACCGCGGATATTCCTTATGGAAGTGCAACCTTGTAAACATACACGTCCCGATTGGATGCGGCGGGAATGAACTGAAGATACGACGGCGGCTTGCCTGTGAATAGGGAAAGCAGATGTGGATCGGAGGGATATCTCTCGGGATGCGTCTGGCTGAAAAGAATGTATTGAATCTTTGATGATCGCAAAAGATTGATTCGATAGGAATCCGGAGCGTCGGGCTTCATGAAATCCACCCACTGAAACATGGTTTTCGCAAAATCAGGCGTCTCCCCCCAGTGTCCGGCGTCCACCGGATGTCCCGTTAATCCAGGTGCGAACACTGCCAATGTTGTGTCATAAAATGCTATACGACCATCTGGCAAGCGCGTTATCCAAGGCAATGGCTGGATGGGCGCTTCCGCAGGGGTGTTTTTTTCGATCCATCTCAAAGCGGCGATCTCGCCTTTGTACATATAAGGACGTTGAATGGTGCTCTGGGAGGTGTCCGTCATAAAGCGCATCATATCGCGAGCCATGAATCGAATGTTCGTCAAACCGAGAACAAGGCATGTCAAAGTCATCACGTAATTCAACGCCTTGCGATCCAGTTTGGCGTACAATCTCCACAATGCAATTCCGGAGAATATGCAGAGCGGCATATGTTCGCCCATCATCATTTTTCGTTGGAACGGAACGGGAATGTAGGATGCGCCGAAATTCGCCACGATCCAGACCAAGCCCAAAATCAATGCATCCTGAGAAGACCATGGCGCGTAAGGGGTGGGAATTGGAGGGCGTTTCCTGTAATCAGAAATAACCTTCCAAATGGAAACAAGGGATAAAGCGATCAAAGGTGCGTATCCAAGCAAATACAACGATAAGGATGGGGAGAGCGTGGGCACCGCCACTCGTTTGGCGAAGACAGGCTCCGTTTTGTAGATATACCACATGTATCCTGCGGAGACACCCATGATTCCGCCCGCCAGGAGTGTCTGCCACCAATACTCCCAATTCCACCTCTTGTTGACAATGGATTGAACAATGAGGAAAAGCGCCCATACCAACGAAAAGGTGATGATATCATAGGTGTGCACATTCGCCAGGAAAAACGCGCATATCCCAGCATAAAGCGCGGCACGCCATGAATGATCCCGCTGGGCTATCAGCATCCATCCTACGATCCCGATTATCAAAATGAAGGAGATGAGGAATAACGGGCTTAAATAGAGACTCAGAAAGGTGATAGCCTCGGGTTGCCATACATCCACAGGGGATAATAGTCCGCTTTGGTGCCAGAGCCCCGGTATCCATCCAAGTCCGGAGGAAAAACAGAGGAGCAGGTATATCGTCTTTTTCAAGCGGGAATCGTCGAACAATATCTCCAAAAACCACCAAAAACACCTTAGGAAGATGACCCCCAAAAGAAGACGCGTTGCGTGCAGCACTCCGATAAGCGGAAGATGAAACAACCCGCCGATCCAGCCTAAAAAGACGAAAAAGATATTGAAAAGATGACCATGCTGCGCTTCGGTGGTGAAGAGGTTGAGCTGGAAAAAGTGTCCGTTTGCAACTTGTCGCATCCAAGCGAGGTAAACACAACTGTCGTCAATGTTATACCCAAGCCAGTTGAAATGTCCGAACTGTCTGCCGGCTCCGGTGAGCATGTATCCGAACAGATAGGGGATCATGGTAATCGCCATTACAAATAGCGCAATCCACAATGCCCATTTCCTATCCGCCGCTAACTGTTTCGCTTTATCTGGATTCATACCCTCTCGCACGCTGAGGATGACGGAAATGACTTCTTTCCCTCATTTCAAGGCACATAATCATATTATATGATTAGCCTTGAAGTCAAGCGCGCAGTATGATTCCGGGGTGAGGAGCGCATCATGCATGAAGAAACTAGAGGTGTTTTGGACAAATCCCCGTACCGAACCTCAAAGGATAACGGAATTTCCAACTCATCTGTTTTGGGAATAGGAACCTCGATGCAAACCGCAAAACTTGGAAAGGTGCATCCCCTGCTCCGGAGTGACATTCAGAAATTTCACACCGACAAGCACCGTCTTATTATCATGTTCGGTTTCACGGCAATAGAGCGTCATGCCGGAGTAAAACCTGGTCACATACTCCCCGGGGAGCATAAATATAAGCTTGAGGACCGTCTTATCGGGGATGGGGTGTGAGACTTGCAGACGAAGCCCTGACGTGCTAATATCCACGCACGTGCCAATACCGCACTCATCTCCGAAGGTGTATCCCACGGCGAACCCTCCTTGGATACGTTCCCGAGACCGTCTCTCCATGGAACGCCATTCGGAAGACATCTCCAACCAAATCAAATTTTGTTTCTGGCACTGCAATTTCGCCTCTGTTATCATTAATCCGATCGGGTTGTGAATGATGCATTCCAAAATCGTTCCCGGAATCCACACTGGCAAAGAGGATTCCCCCTCCATGGGTTGCAGTCGCACCTTCATTTTCCTATCCGGTAAACGTTCCATCTCTCCAACCCATCCGGAACGGGAATTTTTCAATCTCACTTCCATAATGCTTCGGGTTCGTCCATCAATGGATATCATCTTCGTTCACTTTCTCATACCACCGATATATTCGAGGAAATTCAACTCAGAGATCGTAATCCGTATCAGGAATTCCGAGTTTCCCCGCCCATCACTTTGGGTATTATATATATTCGGCAAAGTTATCTATTTATTCAGGTATGTACTGCATAAATCATGCCTAAATGCTTGAGTCACAAGAGAAACCCGATAATGAGGTGATTTACCTGCGAAAATGGAGACCGTTCGGCATCATTCAGTGTCCGCCGAATCCGTGGTGTTTTCCCCTTGCTTGGAATGTTCGCTTATTAATTGCATCATCTCTTCGATGGAACGCACGCCCTCAGCCTTGCGATTCAATGCGATCACATCGGATGTGACAAGGGAGTTCATATCGAAGAGATATCTCTCTCCTTTGACTTCGAAAGCGACGCCATTCCAGGATATTCCGAAGATTTCATTGGAAAAACGGCTCACAAATAAACCGCGAAGATAGGCGCGAGTATCTTCCGGTGCGTGTGTCATGGCGGAGTTAATGCGAATATCAGGCACCATCCTCCGAATCTTCCCCGCTTGCTCAAGACCATAGTACAATCCCTCCTCTTCATCCAGACTATGCCACGCCAAATCAAGGCTTTTCATCACCGGGTCTCCCCACGATAGGCTCTCCGCCTCCATGAAGGATTCCAGCAGATTACGCTTTGCGATCCATTCCACTCGATCCTTTGCCCTCATGATATCCTTGTCAAGGTCCTCCAAAACTCGGTTCCACTCCGTCAATATCCAGTTCGCCTCGTCGGAGACATCTCTGCAACGCTTAATCGCCTCTTCGAGATAGATTCGTTGGACCTCCGTCGCGGTGATTGTGGAACCATCTTCAAGCGGTATAAGCCATCGAAGAGATTGATCTCTGGAAACCTTTTTCATGGTATCCACCGGATTCTTGATTTTAATGGGCGGTTGCCATCCATCCTCAATCATCGAAAGGATCAGCGCCGTCACTCCGATCTTCATGGCGGTGACCCATTCGCTCATATTGGCGTCGCCGGGGATCACGTGCAATCTCCGATAAAGTCGCGATGTCGCATGCGGCTCGTCTCGTGTGTTGATGATGGGTCTATTGTTCAAGGTGTCAACGCTAGCGATGGTGGAAAAGAAGTCAGCGCGTTGTGAAAGCTGGAAAATAGGCTCGTCGCGGTCCTGCTCCACACCGATTTTCCCCGCTCCCGTATATACAATCCGTGATATCAAATGAGGGATCATCCCCGCGCACAGGTTTTCGAACGGAATGGAGCGTTCCATCAAATAGTTTTCATGGCATCCGTAACTCGCCCCATGATAATCCGTGTTATTCTTATAGATATGAATGGCTTTACCGCTCTCCTCCTCGAGCAATCGGGCGCAATGGCGTATGATTCTCTCCCCCGCTTTGTCATGGGCCACCAGATCAAAAAGGGAGTGACATTCGGGGATGCTATACTCCGGATGACCATGATCGTTGTAAAGCCGGGCGCCGTTTGAAAGAACTCGATCGCTATGCTCCTCCGCTGCGGACATGTTTCGCTCTTCGGGCAGATCAAATTTCACATCTTCCGGATTTCTCTGCAGATGATCCGCAGTGAAACCTCGTAAATCCCGACGCGGATCCTCCCCTCGATAATTCCATTTCCCAACGGCTATGGCGTCATACGCTCGCACCAACTCTATGCTCTTCCGTATGAGATCGCTCGGGCTGCATCCATCCACAGTGATGCCGTATTCCGTTTCCAATCCCAACAACCTGTAGGGCAGGCTCATTTTCGGTTCTCCCATGACCTTATCACTTGGGGCGTAAATTTGCCGACCCCCTTGCGGTGGTCGGCAAATCTTGTCTCCTATCGCCGCATTCTCTCAAATGATATTACTTCTGCTCGGAGAGGGCGTTTTACGCGAACGAATCGGACGAATGGTAGCGACATTCTCAGGTTCGTAATCGAGCAGTTTCAACCAATCCTCCTGCGTATCGCTCTTCGGAAATATCTCGTTCTCCTTGTATTCGACCCGTATGGCCCGTTTCAGATCCTCAAGAGTAATCCCCTCTATGTCGGAATTCAGTTCCACGCTTCGCTTAATGGCAAAATCCTTGGCTCGTTCAATCACCGACTTTAATAGCGCCCCGCTCACCAAATCTCTCCAGCGCAAGGTCTCCACGCCCCCGTTGCGAAGGAACACCTCAAGGAATTCCGTCTCCGGGTCGCTTCTCCAAAGATGATCAACCGCCAGATCAAGCAATTCATCTCTTGCTGCGGAGGAATCCCCCTTATGCTGACGAACGAGTTCCCGATCAATCGGAATCTGCGGATGAAGGTAGATGCCTAGTATCTCCCTGGATGATTTCCTATCCGGCCGCACGACCTTCACTTTTCTATCAATGCGTTCCGGCCTCAGAATGGCGGGGTCAATATAGTCGGGACGATTGGATGTGAGCATCACCACCACATTTTCGAGCGTGACCAAGCCATCCATTTCCGCGCAGAACTGCGGCACCACGGTATTGGAGATGTTCAGCCATTTTCCGGAAGAGCGCGTTCGGAGCACCGATTCCGCCTCATCGATGAAGATGAATACAAGGTAACCATCCTTCGCCTTGGCGCGAGCCGTGCCAAAGATATCCCTCACGATTCTCTCCGATTCGCCCAGCCACATATTTAGTATTTTCGGGCCGTTGATATACATGAAGTACTCCTTCACGTTCTTGCCCGTTCTCTGACGGTACTCCTTCGTGAGGTTAAACGCAGTGGCTTTGCCGATCAGCGTCTTCCCGCATCCGGGAGGCCCAAACAATAAGATCCCTTTCAGCGGTCGTTTCTCAAACTTCGCGAACAATTCGGGATGCAAAAGCGGGAGTTCGATGGCGTCCTTGATAACGTTTATGGCTCCCTCCTGCCCCCCCACCATGCTCCACGGGATTTCAGGAACCTCCTCCAAATAATAATCCTTCGTTTCCTGAGCGGGAAAATGCTCCAGAGCCACCTTGAAATTAGGCTCGACCCGAACCTCGTCCCCTGGCTTGAGATTCGAATCCTTCAAGGACGTGGCGCGATAGATGACGCGGGATTGCATCCCCTGTGAATCCATCGACACGCGAATGCGTTCCTCGTCCACAACCTCGGTGACCTTCACAAGCGGACCGCCCGGGTGATACCCCAAATCTCCGATCACCGCAAATGCATCATTCACTTTCACTCGGGTTCCCACGGCGAAAACATGCCCCTTCATCTTAGGGTCGACCAAGGCGATATACTCTTGATCCCCAAGGGCTATCTGGACGGTATCCCCATTCTCCTCCTGACGCAATAATACCCCTATCCGATTCGCAGGCGAGGTGAGTTTATGGTACGCCTCCTCATACTCCGCTATTACATGCTGAGCCTCTTCCATCTGACGTTCGTCCGTCTGGATTTGGTGCCGTAAAAGCAACAGATAATCCATACGAGGATCATTGCGAGGAGTCATGCGTATAATATCACTTAGGAGACTTAAAGCTCTAAGTTGCGTTTCCGGCAAATCCCACTCCTCCTCAGGCTCATCGCCCGAAGGGTTGTCAAACTTGTCCCTGTCTATTCTTGCCATTTCCTTAACCTTTTTCCATACCCGCTAACGAGGACCGGGAAATCTTAATCTCGCAAATGCGGAAACTAAGCCGTCACTCTCTTCATGTTACGCAGTATCTATACGGGTAGTTTCATTGCCCTGTCTCCCTTATTGAAATCCCTGAAGTCCCTTCGCAATCCCATAAACGAAATAACCATCACGGCAATGCATGCGTGCGAGGGTAGTGTCCCCCCTTGTGGTCGTCACTGCGCCAAGGTCAAAATATCATCCAATAAAGAGCATCTGTAACACAACTCAAAGGCATTTATCGTTTGCATCGACATGGGGAATCATGTTCCATAAACCCCGATAAGGAATTATCGGATAAATTCCGAAAAGTGGAATATAATACATGCAGAGCGAATGCAAATTCAGGAGAGGGGAAATCCCTTTCTCGTTTAAGGTGAAATGGAAGGAGATTGATTATGAGGTTTCAGCACGCTATCGTCATTGCTTGCGCATTGATGGCTTCCACATCCCTATGCCACGCGCAATACGGCAAACCCCAGTCACCGGCGATTTTAACACAGCCGACGCTTCAACCTGCGGTTTTGAGATTGCCGTCGCTCATGACCAATTCTTCAACCCCAACCCTGTTACCGCCTTCCACGATCATCTATCAGGCTCCACAGTCGCCTGGACAACCCGCGAACACCATGTCGTTGATTGTTCCGACGTCGTTGATTATTCCGACCTATTCGTCCCCGGATCAAAACCAAGCTTCAGGACAAACCTCCGGTATGTCGTTGATCATTCCAATCACCCCGTCGCCGGGGCAAACTCAGAGTGGACAGGAACAGCCATCATCCCTTATGTCACTGATAATACCAACCGTCCCATCGCCGAATCAAATTCAGGGTCCGCAATACCAATCCGCTCCCTCCGCTCAAGGCGTCTCCATTCCGGGTTACGCCACTCCCAACGTGAACCTTGGCAACACCGTAAACCTGGCGAACACAGGAGTTAATACCGGGGTGAACACCAACATACCCGGGCTGCCCGGGCTTCCCTCCGTCCAGGGAGCCCCCACGCAAACCTGGCATCCGACTCAAACTGGAACACAAGGCGTTCAGACAGCGCCTGCAGGCATCTTTTTCTACGGTGTTTTGAAGCCGTCCATGCTCGTTAACACCAATCTCTCGCTTCCAAATTTAACGCTGGCTCCTCTTTTGCTTCCCAATCTCATGTACTCGGTTCCAACCACACAGCAAACGACAACCGCGCCACAAACTCAGGAATTGCTACCCGGAAGCATACTCCCGTTGGGAGGCGCCGCCAAGCAAAACAAGGGGTTATACAAAAATCCTTACCTTAATAATGACCTCTGGTTGCTGTTTTAATCCGCTTACCGTTGGTAACCCAACCTTAGGGTGCAGGGCAATGGAGGAAGGGCTATAGGCGTTGCATATATTTGAAGCTCTGTGATTGCCATCGAATGAGATTACCAATACAAATCGGGCGCCCCTTCAAGATGGAAGGGACGCCTTTCCACGCTAAGATAGCACCTTATGAAACATTTTTCGCAATCATCAACTATCCGAATTCCCGTGCTTCTCAATGGTCGTTTTGGGACCGAAGGAGATTTCCAATGATTAATTCAGATTGCACATCCCGTTGGCGCACGGCGAGACGTAGGGACAAGTGCCGGTCTCACACGAGCTTGAGCTTTTCGAGGATCCGCCTCTCCCCACCGCAAACGTTGACATCTTCCTGCTCACATGTTTGGACCCGCACTTAGGGCATTCCACCTCATCAATTTTGGCGGTTGAAACAAGCGCCTCAAAGTCATTTTCACAATCGGAACATTTAAAGTCGAAAAGTGGCATTTCCTACTCCTCTTCATAAATCATTTTTGGATTATTGACACAATCCGATATTCAAATTTTTAATACGCATAGGAGAATGGGATAATTTCATGTTGCGGAAGATAAAAAAACGCCTCCCACCCGCTACCATTCACCGAAAATACACACGGCTAACTCATATCCTCCCTCATGACGATCACACCATTTTCCATAACCTGAAGTTCTTTCATGGGAATCTCATCCCAGTCACCGGCTGTTATTGTTTCGGAACATACGGTTACTTTATGCATTCCATTGGGATCCGGGTTGGATTCCTCCTTTATAAACAGGCTAAAATAATGGGGACGTTCATCAGCCTCCCGGTAGGCGTACAACCGATTTCCATCGAATAATAAAAAGTTCAGCGCGGTATGAGGGTATTTTCTCGCCAATTTGATGGAGCTTCTTACACCTTCGATGGGATCGCCAATATGCTCCATATTTTGGAGTATCCAATGAAAGAACACTTCCGAATCGGTGTCGCCTGAAATGGCATCGCAATGTACGTCCGACAAACGCATCTTGAGCTCTTCATCGGATACCTTCCCGTTATGTGCAAACAACCACTGCCGAAATTTAAAAGGGTGGCAGTTTTTCACGCATACAGGGGTCCCGCTGCCTTTTCGCACATGCGCTATGAACAGGGTGGAGAAGGCGCTCCTAGCGTATTTGGGCAACTCAATGGATTCATTTGCCGCTTTATCCTCCTTGTACAGGTTCGGTCGGTTATCTACATACCAGCCCATTCCCCATCCATCCGGGTTACTCACTCCGAATTGTGCGAAAGGGTGTTCGCAATCGCAGAGTAAATCATATATGTTACATGACTGGTTCGATACCACTCCGAGTAATCGGCACATTTGGCTCCCCCTCTCATCCATTCCAACGATGCGAGTGCATGGACTCGTTCACGTTTTGATAACGGATATTACCAGATTTGTCCTTCATTGGCTATGATATAGGTATGACAAAAATCGCGATTATTCTCAATCCAACATCAGGCAGAGGCAGAGGCGGAAAGCTGAGGGAAGTCATTTGCAAATTAATGAACTCCGCAGCGAATGCTTCCCCGCATCCCATTGAATGGAAGATACTCCAAACCACCGCACGAGGCGATGCGACGCGCCTCGCGAAACACGCCTCGGATGAAGGTGCGAATATCGTTGCGGCGGCGGGCGGCGACGGAACATGCGGCGAAGTAGTGAACGGAATCGCAGGCGGACGAGCGGCTTTCGGGGTGATACCGGTTGGAACTGGCAACGATTTCGCCAGAACCATCGGCGTGTACGGCGATTTGGAAACCGCAATTGATAACCTTTTTTCCGATCACGCGAGAATGGTGGATTTAGGAAAGATCGGAAACCGCTGGTTCTTGAACGTGGCCGGGTGCGGATTCGACGCAAAGGTGGCGGAAAGAGTGAATCGGGGATACAGGCATTTAAATGATTCCATGGCGTATGTCGCAGGGGTGTTGCAAACGCTGATCTCGTTCAAATCCCCGCACTTTATACTGACCATGGATGGCTCTACCTATGAATCCGACGGAATGCTCTGCACCATCGCCAATGCGTCCAGCTACGGAGGCGGAATGCGCGTAGCGCCGCAGGCGGAGATCGACGATGGTGTTTTGGACATCTGCTTTCTAAAGCACGCCGGGCGCATCGAGTTTTTGAGAGCCTTCCCGAGAGTATTCAAGGGGGAACATGTGACGCATCCCAAAGTAAGGATGTTTCGTGCCATGCGCGGCAGGGTGGAGACGATTCCACCCATGCCCATCCTCGTTGACGGAGAGGTGATAGGAGAGACACCGGTGGATTTCGAGATCGTACCGCATATTCTAAAAGTTATGACACCAGAGGTAACTGCAAAATTTGATGAAACGGACTGATATCTCATGTCTCACGCTGGATGAAATGTCTCCACAACGATTTTCGCATCTATTTGACCTTCTGAACAATATCCAAAAGGAAGGAAGGAATCTTGTTAATTTAAATTGAATGAATAATTGGCGTATAAAACGGACATCAGGAGATTGGAAATGGATAACGGTTCAGATTTTTTCATCGGTTTGATAAAGTTGATTATTATCTATGTAATCGAAACAATTCCACTATTCGTTATCGCCTATCGAAGTCAACATCCCTTATCCTGGCTCGCATGGATCCCATTGGCGAACATTTGGTTGATGTTTGATATGGCGCATTTGTCTTTCGTCTGGTTATTACTTATATTTGTTCCTTTTGTTGGTAGTGTGATTCTTAGCATCATGCTATGGATGCGAATAGTGGAGAATACGAATAAACCATCCTGGCTAGGATTTCTGATGGTGATACCAGTCGTAAATTTAGCCACAGGATATTATGTCGCCTTTGTGGACAGCTGAAATCTTATCGGATAAGCCTCCAATCCTTTTTACTGGAGGGAACAAGTTGAAAGGGAGTATCGTCAAAGAACATGTGATCTCCTATTCGTTTTCCCTGTTAGAGTTTGTTTGCCGCCATTCGAGCAGTATTTGAATGGCGGCGCATTTTATTTGGAGACGCAACGGATTATCGGATGGGTCTCTGCTCAATTGCGTCCGATGGCAGCGTATACTTGAAATCGCTATCCGTCATCGAAGGGTTGATGGAGCTTGATACGATGTATTCCGTCATCGTCTCCGTGCCTGTAACCTTTTTACGCTCCAAAACTCGTTTCTTCTTGACCACTTTTATGTAAGGCACTATCCGAGTCACGCCGGTAACATCCCATCGTATTTTCTTCAACAGGAAATTTTGAGAATCCACCCAAAACTCCACCGTCGCCTTGGTGTTTGGCGGTATCTGGTTCGGTTTCACGGTGGCGGACATCAGATAACAAAGCTTCCCGTTGAGCTTGACTTTACCTTTGTACTTGAGATGATCCGCAGTTTGATTTAGAGATTTGCCCGCGATGTAGTACAGGGAGTCCATTATCGAGATAATTCCCAGCGGCCTAAGAGTTTCAATGAATATCGCCGCGCTTGGCGCTTCTGGCATCAACCGGTATTTGTTCAGGTTGCTCACATATTGCATTTCCCGACCGCCATGATTGGTGGCAACCACCGTTCCAATCCTTGGTCCAGTAATGGAGAGATACAAGTCGTTCGGTTTGCGGTAACGGAGCAGAACCGTCGTCCCCACCGTCATATGGTATTTCCCCGCGCGAAAAGTGTCGTTGTCGTTGGAGTTTTGCGTAAAGCTGGTTAAACCTTGATACACTTCGTAAAGTCGCTTCATCACACTTTGTGCATTCTCTGCATGCGCAATACCGCCGCTTGCGAAGAGGATGATTGCACAGATTAAAAGACCGATTTTTCTCATCATCCATCCTTTCCGATTATTCTCGCTTTTGGCGCAATTGATATGACTACCCTATATCATACGATCAAACCCGCTATGGAAGCGTCCTTAACCTAAAGTCCATGGTTCTCTTAACGGTTTGTGCATCATTCGCGCCGCATAAGGATCGTCAATAATCGTTTCTTGGAATGGATTCCAACGAATCTTACGACCGGAGCGCATGGCGATGTCGGAAAGATGGCTAATGAAATCCGAGTAGGAAGCGGAGGAGACGTTCGTAACCGTGGGGGAACCGGTTCGAATCGCGTCTATGAAATTTTCCCCGTGGTTCATGCTTACCACGAGCCTCTTCTCCCCCGGCTCCAATTTCGCGTCTTTCAGCGAAGGAGGATATATCACCTCAAAACCGGCTCTCTTAACCCCGATCCGCCCCGTCTCCCCGATAAATAACGTCAAATCCTCCGAGGGCGCCGTAAAGTGAAAATCCTTGTCGTCGGCGAATTTACCCCTGACATCCCACCCCAGCGGCGTGTCGAACAGACCTTGCATGGGATATGTCGCGGAACCGTGATACTCCACCGGCACAGCCTCGGGCGTATCCCCAAGCGCCCAAAGCATGATATCCAGAGGATGCGCCCCCCATCCTCCAACAAATCCAAGAGAAAAATGGCTGATATGCCAGGACCCGTTAAAGGTGCACCGATCGCTTGTATAGGGTTCGTAGGGCGACGGTCCCAGAAACCGATCATAATCCAAATCCTCCGGTATGGGAATTGGGGTGGTGGAACCGCCTTGGATATTGCCGGGGGAACGGATTTCAATCTCCTTTAATCTTCCCAGGCGACCATTTATCACCATTTCGCATGTCCATCGCATATGCTCCATGGATCGTTGCTGGGTGCCGTACTGAAAAACAACACCGAAGCTATGTACCGCCTGACGTAAAACCTTATCCTGTTCGATCGAGTATCCAAGTGGCTTCTCCACATAAACATGCTTGCCCTGGCGCACCGCCTCAAGCGCGGCAAGGACATGCCAATGGTCGGGAGTGGCGACAACCACCGCGTCTATACTCGGATCGGCGCAAAGTTCACGGAAATCGGCGAATGACTTGCATGAATTGGAGTTATACTGCGCGTTCGCCCGCCGAACGCCCTCCTCCCGACGCGACTTGTAACAGTCGGACACCGCAACGATCCGACAATGATTCAACCCAAGAAAGCCAGACATCAGGTCATGTCCCCGTTCCCCCATTCCAATGTGCCCCAACGTGATTGTTTTACTTGGAGCGGTCTCACCCAGCGCCGAGGAGGGGACAATGGAGGGAAACGCGGAAACGCCCGCGACCAATGCGGTCCGTTTGATAAACTGTCTTCGAGTAAGCGAGGATTTCATATTATTTCCCATCCTCCATCATGTGATAAAGTTCCAGTTCGCGAATAGCGGGACTGTTTCCATAATATCCCGTTATTCTTAGTTGCAACAAACTGCATTGCGTATCCGGCAGGTGTAAGGTCAGGAGATTGTTCACGTAAACGGCATTGGTCACGCTCTTCACCAATTTTCCGTCGCAAACGATATCAAAATCCTTCGGCGCGTAATTATCCTCAGCGTATCCCATGATTCTCATATAGTTAAAAGAGATCGGTTTCTTCCATTGCACTTGGAGCACGTACAATTTTTGATTGTCCGTCTCATCCCAATAGGTATTGGGATCGCCGTCGATAGCCGCTTGGGCTCCGCTGGCTTGCCCGTCGCGGTATAAACCGTCGGGATGCGATGCAACGCCCTCCAACGCGAGATCAGGTCCCAGCGCGAGTTCAGCCATAAGCGATGTCGCTCGCGTTCTAATCTCGTTATCGAGGGAGGATTCGAGCAACCGTACGGTTTTAGCACACTCGTCCGGGTATCTCATGCCGATAACTTGGGCGATATTGAGAGCCGCCCTTTCCGCTGCGACGGATGTCGCGGGAAAACGGAGGTAGGTGTTCACCACCCTGAACGCCTCCAGACACGGCAACTTGCCAAGGACGGATAGCAGAGTGTTCCTGTCTTCCGGAACCGAAACGTTTTTTAGCAAATTGGCGATCAAATCCGCGGATTTCACTCGTTCGCCCTTTTGCGTAAGCGGTGCGACTTGCACGATCCCTCTCAAAGCAAGCGCATGGGCGTCATCCGTATATGCCGCTTCATACGCTTTGCACAACGGTTCCAGCGAGGAGGCGTCGTTCCATGAACTTAGCGCGTTGATCGCGGGAATGCTGATAAGGGGATCGGGGAAGAGCGCCGCTTGCTTTAAAGGAGGCAGCGCATCCGGTCCTCCCACCGAGGCAATCGCCCCTATCAATGCGACTTTCTCAACCCCGGCGGATTGACTGAAGGCTTTCACTAAAGGCGCCAAGGTGTGGGCGCGTGAACATATCTTCCCAAGAGCCTGAGCAATGTCCTCCCGTTGCGAGTCCCCGGCAATTTGCAACATCTGAATCAACGACTGACAATCCCTCACGCCTCCCAACTCTCCAACCGCATGGACGATCCCCATTCGTAGATTCGGGTTTGAGGAGAGTTTCAAAAGGTTGTGCGTTTCCTCCTTGGCATTACGTTCCACCAGCACATTCAAAAGCGCCTCCTGCATCAAAGGCGTGCAGGTTGGGAGGAGAGACACGATTCTCCTATTGACTGAAGCCCCTCGCAACTGTTCCAGAGCCGCCATTATCGTCGTTTTGAGAGATGCGTCTCTGATTCCCTCCCTTATCAAAGGCTCGACTGCGGATGCGTCTCCTAATTCACCCAGCGCCGAGATTGCGGCTTGTCGCAAGGGAGGGTAAGGGCTCTTGCATTCCCTGAATGCCAAAGGCAACGC
>Ga0123519_10004455_pt1 | contig 22719 bp, 17 predicted proteins | sample YelNatPaOPRAMG02_FD_87396 | JGI IMG/M metagenome (GOLD analysis project Ga0123519, IMG submission 87396) | Hot spring microbial communities from Yellowstone National Park - Yellowstone National Park OP-RAMG-02 (version 2) | ecosystem: Environmental > Aquatic > Thermal springs > Hot (42-90C) ...
CGCATAAGAAAACTCCACTACATTAATTTAAGATTGAATTAGAAATGATATACGAAACAATGATTATGATTACATATTTTCTGATAATTTTCCAAATGAACAAATTACTGCCATTTTGAAATAGGACAAATGTGACAGATAGGACGGATGAGACGAATGGGGAAAAAACATGATACATTATTATTTTTGAATAATGCAGATGAATCGTCCCCGCTTCTGGTATTTTTTCGTTCCTTATCCTTCCAATCGTAACATACAAATCCTGTGTATCCTGTAAATCCTGTTAAATTATTTTTACCACAAATCCTGTAGAGGCGAAAATTTTTTCGCCTTTACCCCTCTGTGTTCTTTGTGTTAAGTTTCCTTTGTGTCCTCTGTGGTTAATTCTTTTATCCCAAGACCATACAACGAAGTAGGAGCACGGTATACCGTGCCCCTACGATTGGGAGAGAAAATATAATCTGTTACCTATGTCTTAAAGGTAAGCATATAAAAATATTGAAGTCTGTATTTTCTATGAAGCAAATATTTCTGTTAATTTGTTGCTAACTACTTCTTGTTTATTTGAAGGTATTCGTTAATTTTTCGGCGGTGTTAATTCTTTTATTTCACCGGGTTGGAATTTCAAATCCATTTTTTCATGAGTAAATGGAGAAAGTATCGTGCATTGAGTCCCTATATCCGATTGAATAACGACTTTTGTTATCTTTCCTGCTTTCCTTTCTGCAGAAACCAAGAAACCTCCTTCTGCTCGAAGTTGATAAAAAGATACATCTTTCCAATCATCAGGAATACATGGGAATACTCGTATCAAACCATTATGACTTTGCAATAACATTTCCTGAACCGCTGTTCCTGATGCAAAATTTCCTTCTAATGTAAAGGGACGGTATGTAAAATCACTATACCCTTTACCGGATTGGTCTCCGTTGCAATGGAAACTATTCGGTAGAACGAAAGCTTCTGAGAAAATTTTTATGTTTTGAATTGCATCCTGAACTCTACCTGCGCGAGCAGATAAAATACCTTTCCATGCAAAACTGTATCCACACCATTGGGAAGTGCCCAATTTATCAAGATAATCTAAAGATTTATTTATAACCTCCATATCTCTGGCATCATACGGATTTAACATTCCTAATGGGAATATCGCCATTAAATGGGAAAAATGGCGGTGAGAATGAGGTAATACATAGTCTTTTGCTACTAACAGTCCTTCTTTTTCAGAAACCCAGAGTTGCGGAAATTCTTCAGCAATTGCTAACCATTGTTTTTGTTCTTCTGTTTTACCAAGAATTCCTGCTAATTCGGCTGTAGATGTAAATAACCAGCGAATAAGGGATAAATCGTAATTGGTTAACTCATCAAACCATGCATTAGGCTTGTTATCGTTAATTTCCGGAGAGGAACTTAACGGAAGTTTTCTCTTTCCATCTGCCGAACGACTATCTTTCGTTATCGCATCAAGAAAAACCGCACAATCGTGCAGGTAAGGATAGGCTCGCTGTTCTAAAAAATTTTTATCATTGGTATATTTCCAATGCCAATAGAAATGATGCGATAGCCAGGCCGCTGTTGTTGCAGAATGCGTGTATTGTCGCCAACCCCCGATTTGTCTACCAATAATATCCGTTGTCATGGCAACATTCAATCCCGGCATATTAAAAAACTTCTGTGTCCATTTAAAACATTCATCACGGATATTCCATAACCACTCAATAAAGTATCGTTCTTGTTCCAATCGGTTGCCCGAATAGGCTATCCAATACGACATCTCTGTATTCAAGTCATGGTGGTAGTCTCCCTTCCATGGTGGTCGCTTTCCGTTATCTGCTGTCCAGGGGCCTTGTAAGGCAATTGGATAGACACCTCCTGCAGCACCAAATTTGTAAGTTTCGTGATACCAGCGTTTTTCTATCACATCATCTGGTATTGATATATAAGTCTGTTTCCAATATTTTTCCCACCACTGAACATGTGTTTGAATATAATTTTTATAATTTTTATTCAGCACCCCTTTAACATATTCTTCTGCAATAGACAACGGCTCTGTTGTTTCATTACTTGAAGGTATTATTGACCATGCTATCAATTGTTCATTATCACTTAATTTTAACTTGCCCATATACACTGCAAATTGAAATCCTCCCCAACCTTCCTGCACATAAGATTGAACTTTCTCCTCTTTTCTCATTTGTGGAGATGGATATTCCAGCATTCTCAAGTCCTCGTTACTCAATTTTCGGTCGTCTGTAGGCTTTCCGAATGGTGGGGCAATTAGTTCGGCACTTATATCAGGAACATTTATCAAACGAATAAATCCTAATGGATAATCCGAAAGGACATATACTTCTATTTGTCCACCCCCTGTAAGATGTGCTGAAACCATCGCACGGTCTAAATGCAATTCCATTTTTTCTATATTTTTCCCCTGTGGCAGATTTATTTTTATTCTTCCCGCAGGAATTTTTGTTGGACCGGGGTTATCATAAGGTTTTTCATACAAACTAATTAAATCATCATAGCGTCCTTCTTTCTCCCATTTTTTCATCGTTTCAAAACGATATTCTTCCTTCTCAAATTCGGGAACAGGTCGTAAATCCCATAAATCAATACGGTCAATCGAAACAATCAATGGGGAACCATCTCCCCAGACTAAAGCCCCCATAGAACCGTTTCCCAAAGGTAACCCTTCATCCCAGGTCTTTGGCATTTTTGTATAAACAATATTATGCTTTTGGGCTATATCCATAGGTGATTCCGCACTAACATTAAAAACCAAAAAGTTTGACAATAACATAACAATAACAAAACAAAAACACATGACTCTTTCTCCATAGATTTTTGGTAGTTGAAAAATTCTACATACCTATAATAATGAATTGTTTTGCGTTGAGCAAATTTAAAAGCCTGTTACTAATTAATCCCAATTTAAATATATGATGATAAGAACACAGGCAATCAAGAATGCGGAGGAACTAAATTTTTGAGGAAATCCCAAGGATATATACTGGATGTATGCCCATCACTCCAGAATATACTTACAGCATAATGACCCAAAGGCTGAATTTCTTCTATCTTTATATCTTCTGGCACTTCTTCAGGTTTTAATAACGGCTCTCCTGTTAATTCATCTACACAATAAGCACATCTACATGCTCGACGAAGATTGGCTAAAGAAATTTCAGAAAACTTTCCATCTTTCCAGTCTATGATTAACTCATTCTCCTTTATGTGCACTTCCGGTGAAGATAAGGTATTTGCTCTGCGTTTGCCTATCTCGTGTTGTATCTTCTCTATTAGAGGTTCCCATATCGTATTATATTCTTCCCCGGCGTTTTTAGTAGAAGCATCATGAAAATTGGAAAGTAGGGGAATATTTGCTAATATAGGTAAGCCAAATCGTTCTGGTAAATCCGCTGTCCCATTACCGAACAAGAAATGTTTTTTTCCGCAGTTATCACAAACAAAGTAAGACATGTTTTCTATAACCCCCAGTACAGGAACATGCAACTTTTCAAACATTAAAATCCCACGAGTAACATCAACCAGTGATAATGTTTGTGGCGTAGTAACAATTATAGCCCCATCCAGTGCTACTTGTTGAAGAAGGGTTAACTGAATATCGCCCGTTCCAGGTGGTAAATCAATAATCAGGAAATCAAGCGGTCCCCACTCTGTCTGATGTATTAATTGAGAAGTATATGTTGATACCAGAGGTCCACGCAATACGGCAGGAGCATCGCCCAAAATATAACCTAACGACATAGTCAAAAGATTATCCACCTCAACAGGAAGGATTCGTTCATCAATAATGGCCACATCGGCATGCGGTCGGCTCATAAGTGTCGGTAATGATGGACCATAAATGTCCAAATCCATAAGACCAACCCTAAAACCCTTCCTCTGTAATGCCCGTGCCAAAAAAGAAGCAATAGTAGATTTTCCTACTCCACCTTTGCATGCAGAAATTGCAATAACAGCGTGAATCTGGTTTAAGGAATTTTGCTGGGACATTTGCACCCCTGCCCTTTTCCGTGATGTAAAGTGTATATTTACTTTTTTAATTCCTTCTATAGAGAGGAGTTTTTGTTCTATTTCCACTTTGAATTTTGATTGCAACGGACAGGTGGGAATCGTCAGTTCCACCGTTAAATCTACAATACCTTGCTCTGTAATAGATACAGATTTTACAAAGCCTGCCGTTACAATATCCGTATGTAAATCAGGGTCAATAACCGTTTTTAATTGCTCAAAAATCTTTGGTTTTACTATTTCAGCAGACATAAAAACTCCTCTTTACTTATTTTATATAATATAAGAGGGAAATATTTATAAAGATTTATTTATAACCCTATTTTTAACGAAACATCAGCAACCATATCAAACTTAATATCTGTTTGACTATTATATCCAGTTACATGGATGTTTCCTTCTACACATCCTCCATCCGAGAAATCTTTTATATACGGATAAATATCCACTTTGGGGTCTTTTACAAATACAATAGATTTTTTGTCATCACTAAAAATGCCCTGTCCAAAGTCAATCTCACCATCCCCTATTTTTACTTTCATTGTTAAACTCTGTAATTTAGAAAAATCTCCCTCTGTGGCAGTTATCGTAATTTTTTCAATCCATAAATTTTTTATCTCAACATTATTAACCAACATTAATAATATTCTGGAAGCTACGGGAGGTATCGGCAACTTTTCTATGGCTGTCTTTACCTGTTCTTTAATTTTTTCTATATCGAATTGACCACATACTTTCGTCAAAGTAACATCTTTATCAACATATACATCGGGTCCTCCCGGAATGGTTGCCCCTTTTATAAGAGGCGTCGTAAATTTGATGTCTGAAAGGACAATACACCCACCTATACAGCCGGACATTACAAGACAAACAACAGGGATTAAAAATAAATTGCGAATACTTTTGTGATTCATTTTCATATTCCACCCTCCTTCTTTAAGGTTGGATATTTTTAGGTTTGTAATAAAATTATACACTAAAATCCAAAAAATATCACAAATTTTTAAATTATTTTTATGGTAATGGTTCTCCCTGTACATATAATTCTTTCCATTGAATACCCGCAACACCGCCTGTATGTAGTTGCAAAGCGAAGAAACCTTCAAATAAGTTCGGTGAAGCATCTGTAAAATCAACTACTTTAATACCATTCAACCACGAAATTGTTCTATTGCCTTCCGTTTTAACTTCTATCTCGTTCCAATCCCCTTTGCGAAGAGCCCAGGCACCGGGAGTTTTTACATGCGGTTCCGTCAACCAGCCACGTTTATAACTTTCATAAAGGAAACCTGTTTTTGTGGGATAGCCCGGCTCTACCTCTACCTGAACACCTGAGATAAGAGGATAACCATCCTCACGCATTTTGATACTGGAATGATAAAATAGACCATAGTTGCCTTCCCCTAACATTTTGAATTGACCCCGAACACGGAAATTCTTCCAAAGTTTTTCTGTCGCTAAATAACCTTCTGACTTTTTAGGACCACTTTTACCTACAATAACTCCATCTTCAACAACCCATTCTTCCGAGCCATAATTCTGCCAGCCAGACAAGTCCTTCCCATTAAAAAGACACTGCCATTCTCCACTTCGACCCAAATCTTTTATGCGGATATTTCTATACTCTATTTCCGCTGTTTCGGGAATTACTTCATCAGCGCGAACTTGTAAAAGTATATATCCTTTAATGTAGTTATCATCTTCAATAGTCGCTGCTAAAACATCGTGAAGATAGACCTCAATCTTAGGTCCAACGGCGACCACCTTCATACGATTCCAATCTCGCTGTTTCAGTGTCATTACTGCATCGCGAGCAGGTTCTGCTAATAAACCCCTGCCATTCTCTTCAATAATTCTGCCCGTTCCAAATCGTTCACGCGTTTCAATATTCGCCTGATAGCCATAACAATCATACTTCACTTGTTCAAGTGGAACATTTTCAGGCACTGGTAATAAAGGCAACCATTGTGTCCGAAACTGAATTCCACCATTGATGGGATTTAGAGTTCGAAATTCACACTCAAACTCAAAATCTGCAAATTCTTTTTTTGTATAAAGAAGCCATATATTCACTTGTTTATCTTTTTCTGCTGGTGTTTTTGTTAATTTTCCTTTGATAATTCCGTCCTGAATTGTCCATTCTCCCCCTAAGGGTTTCCATCCGTCTAATGTATTATTTTCAATAAGAGAGACCCAGTCTGACACCTGTGTAAACATAGTCAAACTCATCATGAGAATGAAACTACCCATATCTTTTTCCTTTCTTAAGTTGAATTACAAATTGGATTATAATTTTCAAAACAAATTCTTATATGCAAAATATTATTACTCAATCTTATAAAATAATACAAACATCCCTCTTCTTTTTGAATTCCCCTCTAATTTTTATAATTCAAACAGGTTTTATTTTACATTCGCACTCTACTTACATTTTTTGCAAGTAAACCTTTCGGTCCTTGCACCAGTTCAAAGGTTATCTTTTCGCCTTCACGAAGGGTGCGAAAACCTCTCATGCGGATTTCTGTATGATGGACAAATATGTCCTCGCCCAATTCATTAATAATAAAACCGTAACCCTTGCGGTCATTAAACCATTTAACTTTCCCGACATACCGAATGCCGGATGATGTAGATACTACCTGGTCCACTGCTTAAATCCTTCTTTAGTTTAGTTAATGTTTTCATTTTAAACTTCAATCTATACTAAATACTTCTTCGAGAAGTTTTCTAACTAATATTTTACATTATTAATATTTATTTGTCAAGTATGTTATTGTGATAATATTATTTTTTACATGCTAATTTTCCTATATTTTTTGTCCTAATTTATTATAAAAATAAAAAGTTAATTCTTTATTAATATAAAAAAAGAATAAGATTTGTCTATTTTTTCTTCCTATAGATTCTGATTTACGACTACCCATAAACAGAAACATATTCCCTCATTTTTATCAGACAGGTATAATCCTTTATAATCATTTATCTTCTGGCTTTATCAAAGGAAGGAATTTTTATGCGAGTATTAATAACAGGTGGAGCAGGTTTTATTGGTTCCCATCTATGCGAATTCCTCATTCAACGAGGCGATAATGTTATTGTGCTGGACAATTTAAGCACGGGCAAATTTGAAAATATAGAGCATATCCGTGGAGTGGAATGTATCATTGATTCCACATTAAATCAGGATATAGTCCATGACTTGGTGAAAGATGTGGACATGGTGTTTCATTTAGCGGCAACGGTAGGTGTGAACCTGGTAATCAACAATCCTATCCAGACTATTGTAAATAACATTCGTGGAACAGAAACCGTTCTCGAAGAAACCTGTCGCTATCGTCGCCCATTACTCATAACATCAACAAGTGAAGTATATGGCAAAAGTATGAAAGAAGTTTTCGAAGAAGAGGATGACCAGATTATAGGTCCTCCTCATCGTCATCGTTGGTGCTATGCCGCATCAAAAGCAATTGATGAATTTCTTGCTCTTGCTTACTGGAAAGAAAAGAGACACCCCGTTTATATCGTTCGACTATTTAATATTGTAGGACCTCGCCAAACAGGGCAATACGGAATGGTATTACCAAACTTCATTACCCAAGCATTAAAAGGGGAACCTCTTCGTGTTTTCGGAGATGGACAACAGACCCGTTCCTTTGCCTATGTTGGAGACATTGTCCCGGCTTTAGTTCAGATTATAGAGCGACCCGATTTATGTGGTAGGGTATTCAATTTGGGGAATAACAAAAGTGTTCGAATCATTGACCTTGCACATAAGGTAATTGAACTTACAAAAAGTCCCTCCACTATCCAACTTATTCCCTATGCTGAAGCATATCCCGAAGGCTATGAAGACATGAGACACCGTGTCCCTTGTTTGAAAAAGATACAACAGGCTATCGGCTACACTCCTCAAACATCCCTTGAAAATATAATCCTAAAAGTAGCCGAACACATCCAGAAAAAATTAAAGTCGGGATAAAGGACAGATTTGTATTATCCCGTTTTTTGTTCACCGTTTTATATTCGGATAGACGATAAATTTATTGTCTTTGAATTTCTTTTTTATAATTCTATTTTCTAAAAAATAAATCTAATCGTGATAAACAAAGTTGAAACAAAATGGAACATGTATATATAAAAACATTTGGCTGTCAAATGAACGAACATGATAGTGCTCGTATTGTGGCTATAGTTGAACAATTGGGATTCGCTACTACAGACACACCGGAGAAGGCACATCTAATTTTAATTAATACCTGTTCAGTCCGTAAAAATCCTGAAAATAAGGTTTATAGTTTGTTAGGCACGCTTCGCCCAATAAAGAAAAAGAGACCTGAAACGATTATCGCTGTATGTGGTTGTGTTGCTCAGCAGGAAGGAGATAACATTTTGGAGCGAGAGCCAACTGTGGATTTGGTTATAGGCCCTGACCATTATTTTGAGTTGCCTGAATTGATTGAGCGTGTTCGCAGAGGAGAACGAATTTGTGTTACTCATCGGACATATCCCAACCCCCCTGTATTTGATTTTATTCCAAACGAATGGCTTGAAAAAGGACATCGCGAAGGAATAAAAGCGTATATTGCCATTAGCAAAGGTTGCAATAACGCATGTAGCTTTTGCATTGTTCCACGGACACGAGGACGCGAAGTATATCGCACCCCAGAAAATATTTTGCAAGAAGTGCAATCCACAGTTGCCGAAGGAATTCGTGAAATATGGTTATTGGGGCAGAATGTAAATGCTTATAAATTTCGTCCCGACTATTCGTTTGTTCAACTATTAAGAGATGTGTCTAATATAGACAACCTATGGCGTATCCGTTTTACATCACCACATCCATACGACTGGAGTAAGGAGTTGTCTGATTTAATTGCGGAACGAAGAAATATAGCACGCCATATTCATTTACCATTGCAATCAGGCTCAAACCGAATCTTAAAACTTATGCGACGGAAACATACAATTGAGCAATATATAGAACATATTGAGTATCTACACGAGAAAGTTCCCGATATCGAAATCAGCACAGATTTGATTGTTGGATTTCCGACAGAAACCGAAGAAGACTTTCAAGAGACACTGAAGGTAGTGGAACAGGTTAAATTCAGTCAAATTTATCCGTTCAAATATTCGCCACGACCCAATACTCATGCGGAAAAATTAGGGGATACAGTCCCACGAAAAGTTAAAGAGGAACGATTAGCCCGATTAATCGAGTTACAGGAAAAAATCAATCAATCTGCTATGGAACAATTAATCCATACCGAGCAAGAAGTCCTTATTGAAGAAAAACATCCGAGGAATAGAAATTTCTGGAACGGCAGAACGAATTCTTACCGTTCTATTACTGTATCAGGAGATAACCTGAATATTGGAGACCTGATTTCTGCACGCGTCATAGGTTTCCGTGGCCATTGGTTGGAAGCAGAATATTTAAAAACCTTAAAAACTTCACCTTTAACAAATCCTATAAATAGGAGGGATGTTTTATGAAAATCTCTGTTATTCATCCTCAATCCACTATGGACTGGAACTGGAATTCTGCTTTACTCATCCCTGTTTATGAGAACAATCTTCCTGTTGAATGTTCGTTACTCTCAGAGGAACAGGAATTAACCGTTCAAGCGATGATAGACCGTGATTTATTCCATGGCAAAGAGAACGAAGTTTTATTCGTCTCCTTTATCAATGCACCTTTTGCAGGAACCATTCTCGTTGGATTGGGTCCTCAGGATAAAATAACTTCTGAAAAAATTCGCAGAATATCGGCTAAAGTAATTGAATGTAGCAAAGCAAATAAAATCAAAGAGTTGGTTTGTGATTGGTCAAATATCCTCTCTGAGCATATTAATCCATTTATAGAAGGGATTATGCTGTGCCAATATAATTTTGAGCAATATAAAAGTTCAGACCTTACACAAAAAGAAAAACCTACCGAAATTACTCATATTACATTTATTGTATCAAAAGACAATGATATATCTGAGCTGAGTAATCAATGCTATAAAACGGTTATAATTTGCGATGCTGTTACAATGGCCCGGTCATTAATTTGTTCGCCTGCTAATAAATTAACTCCTCAATTCTTTGCCGATTTTGCACAGGATATTTGTCAGAAAACACAAATTAAAACTTATATACTTAATAAAAATTCATTAGAGGAACAAGGGCTGAACAGCATTCTTGCCGTAGGGAAAGGCTCCAAAAATGACCCTCTGCTTCTCGTCCTTGAATACAATCTTAATTCTACTTCGAAAAAACCTATTGCCCTTATAGGGAAAGGGGTAACTTTTGATACAGGGGGTATTTGCTTAAAACCGCGTGATGATATGCATGAAATGCGATACGATATGGCAGGTGCTGGTGTTGTATTAGGGACAATCAACGCTCTTGCTGAAATTAAATCCAATGTTCCTGTTGTTGGGATTATCCCCTTGGTAGAAAACATGCCCGGCGGTTCAGCATTACTTCCAGGCGATATTATAAAAACATATAGCGGGAAAACAGTTGAGGTGCTGAATACCGATGCAGAAGGACGCCTAATTTTAGCCGATGCCATATCGTATGCCCAAAAGAACTATTCTCCGCAGCAAATTATAGATGTTGCTACGCTTACCGGCGGTTGCATTATTGCATTGGGACATTATTCCGCAGGGCTTCTCTGCAATAACGACGAATTATCAGAAGAACTTATAAAAGCAGGCGAAAAAACGGGAGAACGCCTCTGGAAACTTCCTCTGTGGGAGGATTATGATAAACTCATACAGTCTGATTTTGCAGACATTGCTAATATTGGTCCAAAATCAGAAGCATCAACCATTGTAGGTGGTGTGTTCTTGAAACAATTTGTGGAAGGTGATACTCCATGGGCACATATTGATATTGCCGGAACTGCCTGGGGTGTAAAACACATTCCTTATTGGGACAGTAAATACCCAACCGGTTACGGCATTCGATTATTAACCCATTGGCTTTTAAATAAGTAAGTAAAGATACAGAATCAAAAAAGGCAACTGTTATGAGATACTTCCTTTTTTCTGTTGTGTGCATTCTTACCCTGATACTTATATTCCTCGGGATAAATCCGCATTTTATATCATCACGGGAAAACGATAATTTTCTCCCTGAAACTATCTTATTCAAAAAAGCAACAGGAAATATTTCTAAATTAAGGGCTATTATTGAAAATTGCCCCCAAGTTTTGTCTAAAAAAAATGAAGTTATCGAAGGAGCGGTGGAAACAATTGCCCCTGAACAAAAACTCTTAAAAGAACTGGAAGTAATCATTGCATATCAGAATAAGGTAATAACACAATATAAATATGAAGAGATTCAGAAAAAATCATTAAAACGCGAAGTTTCATCAGCCGATGTTCAAAAGGCATATCGCGAACTGGAATCGGCGGAACTATATCTCTTGCGATTACTTGAAAATTATCCTCAGGGATTAGAATTAATCAAGTAATCCCTTAAAATAGAAAAGATACACTTGTTCTATGAAACATATTCATATTCACACGCTCGGATGTCGTTTAAATCAGGCAGAATCCGATGCAATGCTCCAAAAACTTTATGAATTGGGCTACGAAATTGCATCCAAAGACTCTCCAGCCGACCTTTGTATTATCCATACCTGTGCAGTAACCCATGAGGCGGAAGTAAAATGCAGGAAAGTCATTCGCCATACAATTCGACAAAATCCCAATGCAGAAATCGTTGTTATTGGGTGCTATGTTGAAAAAGATATAGAAACATTGAAAGAAATCCCGGGCATAGACCTGATTGTAGATAATAAACGAAAAATGGATTGGTTCCCTTATATAAAAGGAGAAAAGCGAAAAACCCCTTACCTTTTAACAGGGACAACATGGGAACTGACCGCATTGAATGGCTTGCTTACAAAACCCATTACTATACCAGGCTTTCACCGAGCAAACATTAAAATACAGGAAGGATGTGATTGCTACTGCTCTTATTGTATTATTCCTTACCTCCGTGGACCTTCCCGTTCACGAAATATGCAAGAAATTTTACAGGAAATAAATTGGCGTATTGAAGCAGGAGTAAAAGAAATTGTATTAACAGGGGTCAATATAGGGAATTACAATTTTGAGGGGAAAAACCTGATTAACCTCTTAGATGCAATTTATAAACAGTTCGGAAATCAAGCACGGATTCGATTAAGTTCTATTGAGATTACCTCGTTAAATGAAGAATTCCTTATCCGAATGAAGGATAATCAGTTTCCATTGGTTCCCTACCTCCATATACCTCTACAGTCCGGTTCAAATACCATATTAAAAAAAATGAATCGCCGATATATTCGTGAAACCTATCAAGATTTTATCCAGAAGGCAATAGAAACTGTGCCGAATATCGGAATTAGTTCTGATGTTCTTGTGGGCTTCCCAGGTGAGACAATATCGTTATTTGAGGAAACATTACATTTTCTTGAACAGTTACCGATATTTTTTCTACATATTTTTCCATACTCGCCCAGAGAAGGAACCCCTTCCTATTCTTTTCCTGAGCAAGTCGCAAATTCGGAAATTGACCGCCGTGTAGATTTGTTAATTGAATTAAGTAAAAGAAAACGAAATCTGTTTTACAGAAAATCCCAAAATACCGAGAGAACAGTTTTATTTGAAGAAAAAGTCAACAACTGTTGGCAGGGATATACAGATAATTATATTCGTGTTACTGTAAAAAGTTCGGATTGTTTAGAAAACAAATTATGTAATGTCCGATTGGACGATATTTTTGTAGAACATATGAATGGCACAGTTATAAATATCATTAGATAGAAAAGGATAAAAAATGTCATCATTAAGAGAACAAGCACTCCATAAAGAATTGAAACTTAAAAAATACCTGCAAAATTTCACATCACTTGTAATTGCGTATTCCGGTGGTGTGGATTCGACCTACCTTTCCGCAGTCGCTCATGAAATATTGGGCAATCGCTGCGTCCTGCTTATTGCAGATACCCCCAGCATGCCTCGAGAAGAGTTAAAAGAAGCCCTTGAATTAGCAAAACAACAACAGTGGAATATATCCATAATATATCCCAATGAGTTCAAAGATGAACGATTCTTAAAGAATGACCCCTATCGTTGCTACTATTGCAAAAGTGAACTCTTTAAAACCATGATGGAGTTTGCAAAACAGAATAATTTCCAGGCAATTGCCTGTGGCGAAAATGCAGATGATTTATTGGACACAACACGAAGCGGAAAGTTAGCCATGCAAGAATTCGGCGTAATTACTCCCCTATCGGAAATAGGTATGACAAAACAGGAAATTCGTATTCTTAGTGAACTGCGACAATTACCCACTGCTGACAAACCCAGTTTTGCCTGCTTATCATCTCGAATCCCTACAGGTACACCGATTACTATCGAAGACCTGAAACGAATAGAAAATGCAGAAAAAATATTAAAGTCATTAGGATTCAAACAATATCGCGTTCGTAATCATCAAAATCTTGCACGCATTGAAGTAGAATTACAAGACTTACCTCGATTAATTTCCGAACCTATCCGAGAGAAAGTCCTTCAAGAATTACAAAAATTAGGCTATCGTTTTGTTACTGTGGACATAGCAGGTTATCGCACAGGAAGCACCGCAAGTTAATTCATCTGCCCCATCCGCCCTTTCCACCCCCTCCGTCCTACTCGCCTTATCTGTTTTATCTACCATGAATATGCTCGCTACGCGATATAACGTTTCTCTTCTTATACCCATCCTACCTGTCCCCTCTACCCCATCTGTCCCATCTCATTTTTCCTTCCCGCCCTATCCGTCCCATCTGCCCTTTCCCCCCTATCTTTCCCATCCGTCCTATCTGTCCCCTCCCCCCTCATTCGTCCCATCCATCCTATTCGTCCCCTGTCCCATCCGTCTCATTCGTCCCATCCGCCCCATCTGTCCCCTCCCACCTCATTCGTCCCATCCGTCCCATTCGTCCCCTGTCCCATCCGTCTCATTCGTCTCATTCGTCCTCAATACGGCTTATTCGAAAAGAACGAGGACAAATCCACATCCGCTGATATATCCGGCTGTTGACGAATATTTAACGGCAGCACCGTAAAAACGATATCTCCTTCGTGTATATTTCTTATTCCTTTTTCTAAATCCCTTTCCACTCCACCGTCGTCTTCTTTATCCCACCCAATGCTATATACTTTAAATGCAAAATCATCTCCTTTTATATATTTAATCGGTTCGCCATTCTTCCATGGATCTTTAGGAATTGTTGAAATATAATCGGGAACAAGTTCCTGTAATTCCTCAGGGAGACGATTATTTTTTAAACGAAATCGTTCAATGGCTATAGCAGCCTGAACAAGATTTATAAACACATAATGTCGTAACTCAGCATCAAAACAGCGTTCCAATGCTGGGTAAGTTATAGGAATGGTCATGTAAAGCCAATACGGAGAAATAGATGTAATCCCCGAATTTATTTCCATCTTCTCTAAGAGACGATTCGAGTAAAACTCAAGAGCGATTTTCTCTGGTATAAAAATATTTTCCTCTCGAGCAACATTTGTAGCCGTTTTTCTCAAAGCAGTATACAAATTCACCACCACCATTCTTTCTATGTCTACCGGATATAACACATCAAAAAGAGACGCCCATGACTTTATTATCTTTCTTAATGGTTTTTTTTCAGAATATCTAAGCTTCCATCCCCAAGAACTATAATCAATTAAAACTTCCTCTCTATTAAACATAGGCAAAACAGACAGAACCATTAGCAATTCCGTGTGCAAACTCCAATTAAATAAAGACCTTTCTTCAGTTGGCACCATAAAATCTTGAATAATATTACTTAATCTTAAAAGAACCTCCTCGGGTAATTCTTGATGATTAATAATCCATTGCACATTCTCATAGACAATCTGAAACATGGCAATACGAACAAGTTGGGAAATATATACAGGCTCATCTTTCAGAGAATTATAAATAGAGGCACTACTTCGAAATGCCCGTAACATATTCTCGTAATCACCATCTATAGCACTTATAATAGCCTCCAATCCTAACTTCCACATAAAATCCCTCAATATTGCAAGATGATTCAATTCCATAGAAAAACCTTTAGTTAAATCAATAGGATAATATCCTTTATTTAAACCACTTTCAGCAATTTCATGAAGTTTTTGTGTTAGTTCTCTATATAATTTCTCATAAAGTTCTTTATATACCCAAAAAACATTTTCAGGTATAGGCTTGTCGTACTTCATTATATCCCTATAAGACCTGTTCAATATCATACTCAGATAATTTTCTTCATCCGTTTTAAATTTTTCATCAATCTCCTTCTGATGTTCTTTCTTATAATTCATTTCTGCCATTTCAATCTTATTTCGCAGTGGAAATAAATCAAAGTATTTTATGGCGAGGTTTTCATTCTTTGAAACAGACTGGTATTTTTCATTCATTTCCTTCAAGGTAGCAGGCAGGGAATTTTCTTTAAAATATGCAATACATTTTTTATAGGTCCCTGTTTGTGAATGGGAAATAAGTATTAAGATTGCAAAGAAGACAGGGAGCAAATATCCGACGAATAAAAATGAGACTCGTTCTTCTGTTTTCGGAAAATCTATATGAATTTTCGAAAAACTTCTAATCGGTGTTTTCCAGTGATAACCATAAGAAAATAATAGAATTTTAAGCCATGTCATAGTTAAAATTGCAGATAAAAATAAATATGTCCCTGCAAATATAGATATATCTATACTCCCCAGATATTTCCATGGCATTATGCAAACAAAAATACTTGGGAAAATAATAAGCAGGCAAATTTTTTCTTTTTTACCCAACAAACGGGCTCGAAAAGCAATAAATAAATAGACAAAAAACATAATAAAATAATAAAAATAAACTGCGTGAAAAACAACATAAGGAAAAGAAAGAGAAGATATTCTACATACGGGGATAATACTAATCAGTAAATTGCTAATAAAAGAAATGAACCAACTAATTACTTCTCCTATCTCAAAAAGATGATATAGTATCAAAAATCCTTCTTTAATTGTATAAGGAAGAAGAGGCGGATATAAAAATATAATCAGACAGAGGATAAGAAATGAAGAGATAAGAATACTTGAGGGATTAAACATAATTAACCAGACGATTACCCCACAAGTTATAGTAATCCCGGTAATAAATATCATCAGCGGTATTATGAACGAACTCATATCAGAAAAAGGCAGTTGAAAAATGGAGGGAAATAAATCTGCCTGAGAAGGGTCCGGTAAAACATGTATCTTAAACTTCCAATAAAAATAGATAAACTCAACAATCCAGATACTAATTAATGTTATAAGGAGGTTTATATTCCCTGCTAACCAATAAGCATAAATTCGCTCTTTACGAGTTATAGGAATATGAGATAACGAATATACCCCTGCTCTATAATCCCTCTTCCTCCGTCGGCTAACTTTTAAATGCCAGACAATACCCGATAGTATTAAAGCAACCAGAGGGAACAACAAAAATAGTATATCCTGTAAGTATGAATAGCAGAAGAAAGTTTTCCCCTGGATTGCTAATAATACAAACATAATAGAAATATAAAGGGAAAAAAGTAACAACCAAAAAATCAAAGTCCATACAGGAATCACCAGTCCATTATTTCTCAATTCAAACCAGACCTGAGCAATACGACTATTCGGAAAATTTTTTATAAACATATCTGGTTTTAACTTATTTAGAATATTAAGAATATTCAGAGGAAGTAAAGCACTTAAATCTTTTCGTGAACCAGCCCTTACCTCTGAAGTAATCTTTACACTTAAAAACCAGATAATACCCGTATAAAGAAGTATCAATCCAAAAAATAGAAAGTAATTGTTGGCAAAATAAGATATTTTGTTCCCATATTTTGCACCTGTAAGAGGTAATAAACCGAATAAAAAGGAAAACAAATCACCAATAAAAGTTGTATCGCCTAAAATTATTAATGTTAACCATGTAAAAATCGAAAGAAATATAATTACTCCTGCCAGAAAAGGTGAAAGAACAAAAAACCAACATAAAAATTGAATAGTTAGATATACAACCCCGTGCACAATGGAAGGAAAAATTAAAGGAATATAAAAACGAATTTCAAGAGGAAAAAATTTACGAAATGTATTTATGTATTCATAACTATATAACCTGGAAAATTCATCGTCTAATAAAAGAAAAGCCCCTATAAACCGAGAGCAAAGGGTAAAGAGAACAATCAATAATAATCGTGTAAATAGAGACACCGTTACAACTAAAGAAGAAGATACCGGAAGATACAATATTCTACGAGGAAAGCCAACATGCATCTCCCCGGAATTCCCTATCTGAAGGAGTAAAAGAATTGATATGGCATATACAACCAGATAAAAACATGTGTCCACATCTTGCCAATCTACAAGATACACAGACGCAAAAATACGACAGGAAAGAGCAACATAAGCACATATTATTAAAACTAAACCTACAATACTCCCCCCTACATATAATTCTTCCCACAACAACGCTTTCCACGGTGAGTTAAGTTTCATAAAAGTTACTCCTTATATTGTTTTTTCACATAAGCAATAAAAATTTCCTCCAGCGACGGAACAGCGATATTAATTATTTCTCCACCTTGTTGTTCTATTTGCTCTTTCCCTTCTTTTTCATTCCCTCTATACAACACCCGATACCCATGACCCATTGCGTTTATTCGTATCACCCCGGGAATATTTTCAAAATTCAATTTACTGCTATTCGTTTTCAGTTCCAACAAATGGTGTCGGGATTTTATCTCTTCCAGACTGTCGTTCATAACAATCCTGCCGTGATGAAGCATGCATACATCGTCTGAAACCCGCTCGACCTCATCTAATAAATGGGAAGAAAATAAAACAGTCCTTCCTTCTTCCGCTACGGAACGAACCACGGCTGACAAAATATCCATCCTTGCTACTGGGTCCAAGCCTGATGATGGTTCATCCAATAACAGCAACTCTGGACGATGCGATAATGCTACCAGCAACCCCGTTCGTGCCAATTCTCCCCGCGATAATGCCCGTATCTTACGCTTCGGGTCTAATTCAAACTGTTCCAATAACTGGTTTGAATAGGACATATCCCAATTGGGATAAAAGGCAGCCATATATCGGATTAACTGCTGAATACTCATCCATCGGGGGAGGTCGCGTGTTTCGGACAGGTAGCCAATGCGACTTAATACCTCTTTCGAATACTTCACCGGATTTAAACCAAAAACCGAGACAGAACCTTTCTCTGCTGTATAAGCACCTAAGATATGATGTATCAGAGTCGTCTTACCCGCTCCATTCTCTCCTACCAATCCAAATACGCGTCCCTGCGACACTTCTATAGTTACATCATCCAACGCACACTTTTTCCCAAAATGCTTACACAAGTTTTCGGTTCTAACAATAACAGAATCTTTTTGTTGTTTGATTTGATTAGTCATGGTCTTTCTCCTCTTCTATATTCAGTTTTATTTGTTCTGCACGGATTTGTATAAGATCTAATAACTTTTTTAATGAAAAGTTAAGGTGTTTTGCTACAACCAATAATGAATCTATATGTTCATAAACAATGCGGTATCGTTCCTCATCCGAAAACAAAATTCGTTTAGGAGCCACATAGGTACCCGCACCAGGACGCGTATAAATCATTCCTTGACTTTCAAGTTCCCGATATGCCTTCGCTACCGTATTAGGATTTATTAATAATTGTTGTGCCAATGTGCGGACAGGAGGCAACTCATCTCCATCCTTCAAAGAACCTGTTGCAATTAGATATTTGAACTGCCGAACAATCTGAATATATATCGGCGTTCCATCTTGAGTATTAATCCGAATCATAATTAGAATCCTTATGTATTACTGTATTACTAATATAATACAATTATTTTTCCCGTTTGTCAATACCTTTTTTAAAATTTTTTTGAAAAAATTTTTAATACTTGTAAGTTATTTGTTGCCTTATATTTAAAAATTTAATTACCACTCTAAAAACTCTATTTCTTCAGAGGTTTTATATAATTCAGGACAATAAATAAAAAAATTTTTGATTTTTTTATCTTTTATTATGAGGATTTATTAACATTCAATCTTCAAAAAATTTCGATTTAAGAACTATAATCTTCCCTTTTCATGGCTCTAAATTTCCTCACAAATACATAGCCTGAAAACGAAGAGGTGGTGTTGCATCTTCTAATGACAGTTTTCGTGGCTACTAAATTTCCTCACGAATACATAGCAGAACAAATGGAGTTATTAAGTGATAATATGTTATTCCCATCTCCAACGATTCACAAATATACAGCAGAATAAATGGAATTGTTGAAAGAGATAAAACCGATAAATATCCCTATCAATTTTCCTCATGTCTTTAAAAACGACCACCCCTGCCTGTATTTTCTATCCCCACAAATCACCTAAATTCACATTAAATACAACCAAATCTATTTCCTTTTTTGTAAAGTCTGTTTGTTTTGAAAGATATTTTCTTATAGACAGTATATGATATTTGTTTCTCTTTTTATGCAGTATTTAAGTTTAGATTGAAAGATTTAAAGTAAAACTGATTTTTCAAACCAGAATTTCTTTTCCGACTATCCATAATAGAATAAAAACACATAAACTATAAACTAATTAATATCAAATACTTATAAAAATTATTTTCGGCTTTTTACATGCTTGGCACACAAATTGCTTTATGATAACAGTTAAAAATTTAGGAGGTAAAATATGAATAAACAGAATTCAAACATCGTAGAACAGAATAAAACAGAAACCGGGAAAACCTTGACAAAAAAAGGAGAAGTTAACATGAGACAAGACAATATTAGAACTACAGAAAAAAAAATAAATGATAAAGTTCATATTTTTTATAAAAGTTTAGTTAGCGCGATTGTAACATTCGTAACCTGCTTAATTGTTTGTTGGATTATTATAAGTTTCAATCCTTTGAGTTCACCGGAAACAAAAGAGGCAACGAGAGCAATAGATAAGGAAAAGGTCTTTAAAGAAACCATATCTGAACCTTACAGGGAGTTGGTACAAAGCAACGAGGCATCAAAGAAAAAAAGCATAAGTATATTATCGGAAAACTTTAATGGGTATGAGCAGAAAATTAATGAATTCGTAAAAGATTTATCCAATCTTGCAATTCTTTATCACTGGACAAAGGGAGATTTGGAAAACTATATTAAGGAAAAATTCTATTCTAAGGTATTTAGTCCCGACGATTTAGAAACCGCAGTCAATTATGTAATGGAACAATATGTTCGCGAATTAAAGGAAAACGAAAATAAATTTTACATCAATTTCAAAAACAATTTAGTAAAACTTTCTGATGAATATCCTGAACTAAATACTGATAAGGACATGATAGACACTATGATTAAACGCGTTACACAAAGTGTAGAAATTAACTTTAAGAAAGATGCCAACATATATGCTATATATGCAAGCCTGCCTACTATTGTCAGTCCTGTATTGGGTACTTTAGTAGGATGTGTGATTGATTCTTATTATCCATTGCTTTTGGGAGCAACTGGTGCCACCACAATAGGAAGTTTCACACTACCAGGTCTCGGAACTGTAATGGGTGCCGGTGCAGGGTTACTGGGTGGGCTTGTAATTAACTGGTATATAGATAGTAAATATGAAAAAGACATCTATCTAAAGGTCAGTACATCGCTCGACAAACTGAAGAATGACATAACATCAGAAATGGAAGAGGCTTTCACCAAAGTATGACAAAAAGCAGAAGGGGCTTTGTATGATAATTGCCATAAAGCATTTACTCAGATATAAAGGAGGAAAAGTTATGACCCGCGATAATATTAATATTGTGACAACACTCAATAACTTACGAAGGAGGAATAAATCTATGAGAAATAGAATTTGCTTATCCGTTCTTCTGATTACAGGGCTTTTTTTGATTTCATTTCAGGGGTATGCCCAGATTGCCACAATAACTAAGTTCGGAGAGAAATTAGCATCGGAGTTAATAGAATTTGTGATAAAGAAAGGTGGAAAAGAACTGGGAGAGGAGGTAATAACAAAAGTAGGAAAAGAGACAATTGAAGAAATTTCTGAAAAAGCGGTGAAAGAACTTGGCGAATCCGGGGCTAAAACCTTTATCAAAGAATTAGGTACAAAAACAGTACGCTATGGAACAAGTGATTTAATTTGGATGGTTAATAAATATGGAGTAAAACAAACTGATGGTATTCTGAAACTCTTTGGGAGTTTATCGGACGATGTAGCCCGAGCCGGAATTCAATTTGCTCGTTCCCACACAGATGATTTTTCAAAATTAATTAGCCAATATGGTAAGGAATTTATTGAGGCGGAGGCAAAACACCCCGGTTTAAGTGCACCCGTAGGAAAACTTTTAGGAAAAGAAGGTGTATCCCAAATGAAAAATCTGTCTCGAGATCAAGTACTTACCTTACTTCGAAATGAAAGTAAGTTAACCAATTTATCACCTGGTGACAAATCAAAAATCCTTACGGGACTTAAAAACTCGCCTCAGGCTATACTTGAAACAATTGATAAAGCAAAAACGAAAAACGATTTAATACCGATGTTGGCAAAAATATGCATTGCCGGAGCAGTTGCTGTATATGCAATAAAAGAATTCTCTGAACCCAAACCGCTCTCGGAAACAACATCTCCCGATGGGACTAAAAAGACAGAGTACTCATCCACACTTACTTCACAATTAGGGGAAGGAATAAACAAAGCGGTAGAAAAAATAGGTCAAGGACTTTTCTATGCCGTTATCATTTTTTCCCTATTAGTCGGAAGTGGAGTAGGTATGTTTTATTTCTGGCGTGGATTAAAATACAATAATTCGAAAACTCATAATCATTCTTAAATTGAAGAAATTATATTTTTAAAGTTTACACTATATTTGAGAATTCGTGGGAAAGCGTGTTCTATGCAGACGAGTATTTAATTCATTTAAATCTTAAACTGCAGTTTCACAACCATTGGATACCGAATTTTGCTATTACATCAGAAAATAATTAATTTTCTGTAAAAATGATTTGAAAAACAAGAAATTATTCTCATACAATACAATTATTGAAAATTGAATAATAAAAAAGGAGAGATACATGGGGAAAAAACCATCCATACTAATAAGTTTTGTGGGTTCTAATGATCCTTTTAGCAAAAAAGAGAACGTTTCTGCCGACGGTAATTTTTATGGTCCTATCATATCTGCGATAAAAGAAGGCGACTTTGATAATATCTTTCTTCTCGCTACACCATCACTTTCCAAAAATGCTGAAGATACTTTTAAAGAAATCAAACAACTCTACCCCAATAAAGAAGTAAAAACTATTGATACAGAAATCCAAGACCCAACAAGCCACACTGAAATTATTAAAGCACTTAAAAAATTTATCCAAAAAGAACAGGATATATTATTAAAAAAAGATTATGAAATTTTTATCTCTGTAACTTCCGGTACCCCTTCAATGCATGCTTGTCTGTTATTACTAGCTGCCAGCAACATGTTACCTGCAAAAGTAATACATCGTAAAGAGGCACGGTTTGCCGGTTCAGAAAAGCAAACCATAACCCAAATTGATTTCACCAGACCGGAATTCCCTGTTGTTTCGCCTAAAATTTCCCGGGAATGGAAAGAAGAAGAAAC
>Ga0123519_10004462_pt1 | contig 22700 bp, 24 predicted proteins | sample YelNatPaOPRAMG02_FD_87396 | JGI IMG/M metagenome (GOLD analysis project Ga0123519, IMG submission 87396) | Hot spring microbial communities from Yellowstone National Park - Yellowstone National Park OP-RAMG-02 (version 2) | ecosystem: Environmental > Aquatic > Thermal springs > Hot (42-90C) ...
TAAAAAGTAATAAAAGTTTAAAAAGTTTTAAGGTTTGAAAGTGGAAAAGGTAGTAAGAGGTTTAAAGGTATAAAGGTTAAATAGTTTGAAAAGGTTTGAAGAGTTATACAGTTAGCCAGTTTAAGCTTGTCTATCTTTTATTTTTTTTGAATTTTGATTTTCAGGTTTGACGTTTAATATTTTTTACATTTGATTTTTGGTTTTTTGCCTGCAACCCTTATCTTCTACCCTCTAACAAGATTGTTTCTTTCTTTGTAGCATATAATCCATTGATCTCGTTTCTTTTCCCCATTAAGCTTTAACAAGATCTATGGAAACGACCCTTCCTTATTATCTGGGTTTTTCTCATTTTTTTGGGATCGGTCCGATGAGGTTTAAGGCTCTTCTTGATTATTTTAACAGCGTTAAAAGAGCATATTGGGCGGAAAAAGAAGAAATAAGTAAAGTTATTGGGCTAAAACTGGCGGAGGAGTTTGTCCGTTTTCGGCAAGATTTTGACGCCGATAAAAAGAAGTCAGAGTTGAAGCAAAAAGGAATCCGAGCGCTTACCCAAGACGATCATTCTTACCCTGAGAAATTGAAAAACCTTGCCGATCCGCCGATCTGCCTTTATATTAAAGGAAAAGATGTTTTTCCGACCGACAAGCTGTTTGCTGTGGTTGGAACACGAAAACCGACCGCCTACGGTCAGCAAATGGCAAGAAAGTTTGCTTCTGAAATAGCAGGTTTTGGATTGATAATCGTTTCTGGTATGGCTATTGGAATTGATACGGTAGCTCATCAGGCAGCGCTTGAAGCGGGTGGGAGAACCGTGGCAGTTTTGGGATGCGGAGTTGATATTGTTTATCCTCAAATAAATCATCGTTTATACGAGACGATAGTTGACTCCGGTGGTTGGGTAATTTCCGAGTTTCCGCCGGGAAGAACAGTAGTCAAGGGTCTTTTTATTGCCCGCAACCGGATAATTTCAGGTTTATCTTTAGGGGTTTTGGTGGTTGAGGGAGCCAAAGATTCAGGTGCTTTGATCACTGCCCGCTATGCGGCCGAGCAGGGGAGAGATGTTTTTGCGCTTCCTTCTCCCATCACTTCGCCTATGGCCGAGGCGCCTAACTTTCTTCTTAAGCAAGGAGCCAAGCTGGCAACATCGGCCGATGACATCATTGAGGAGTTAGGCATGCAAATAAAGCGAAGAAATAAACAAGATATAGAACTTAATTTGAAAGATGAGGAAAAAATTGTTTTTGAAATCTTGATCAATGCGCCTCTGACAGCCGATGAGATTGTTTTCAAAACAGAAAAATCTGTCGGCGAGGTCCTTAATTTGCTGACAAGTCTAGAATTAAAAGGGGTGATTGAAAAAAACAGCGAAGGCAGATATCAGATCAAGAATTAGAAACAATTTTAAAACCTTATTTGTCCTGCATTAATATATCATTTCCCAATTCTAATTGATACTTTTAAATTCTGATTTGTTCAATAAGGTTTGAGCATTATGAGCAAAATCATTTGATCGGCGCAAGTCCTTTTATTTGTACCACATGCCATTATGATGAGCTGTTGACAAAGTTTAAGCTGAAACAAGCTTTTTCAGCCTTAGGGCATTCACAATTGCATAACCTTCTACATCATTATTAAAATAAGCATAGACATCAATTCCTTTTTTGAGTTTTTTCTTGATTAGCTCAGCGTAAAATTGCAGTTCCTTATCAGTATAGAATGAGCTATAGAGGCTTTGACTGCCGTGAAAGCGGAAATAAAAGAAGTTAGCTGTTTCAACGTCCGCTTTCGGGAAAATGCGGGAATTATTTTTGATAGGTGAGTCGGCAAAAACTAGGGCGGCACCAGCTTGTTTTAAGATTTGATAAGTTTTTTCATTAAACCAGGACTGATGGCGGAATTCAAATGAATAACGAAAATTATTAGGCAGTTTTTCAAGAAGATTTTTTAATTTATTTTCATTAAATTTAAGCGGGGGAGAGGTTTGAAAAAGAACCAGGTGGCGCGGGGGAGAGCTGGCTAAGGGCACTACCCTCTCGAAAAAGAGTTTCAAAGAGGAAACTTCTGGTGAGAGAGCCCCAAACTGAGTGACATAGCGTGACATTTTTAAAGAAAAGACAAATTGGTTTCCAACAGTTTTTTTCCAGCCGGCAACAGTTTTTTCAAGCGGCAGACGATAAAAAGTAGAGTTGATTTCAACCGTGTTGAAATATTTTGAATAAAAAGCAAGCAATTGATCATGCTTAATATTTTTTGGATAAAATTTACCCAGCCAATGACGGTAATAAAAACCGGAAGTGCCGATATAAACTTGAGCCATATAAATCACATTATTTCCATAACCACTTCTCTCACCCGCTCCCGCGTGTCAAAATCGATAAGAACAATTTTTTGCCAGGTTCCTAAAACGAGTTCGCCTTTGGCAATTGGTACATTAAGATCCGGTCCAAAGATGCTTGCTCGAAGATGCGAAGCGCCGTTGTCATCGCCCCATGTTTGGTGATGTCGCCAACCTTTTTTATAGGGAGCGATTTTTTCCAAAACTTCTTTTAAATCATCATAAAGATTTTTATCAGCTTCAATTGTTGTTAAGGAAGCGGTTGAACCAATGACAAATAAATAGATCACCCCCTCCTTTATTCCCTGTTGATCAATCTCTCTTTGAATCTGGGGCGTGATGTCGATAATATCCGTATAACCTTTGGTGGGAAAAGTCAAAACTTTCATAATGCAAGTGGTGAAACTAAAGGTTTTTCTCAAGACAGAAAAGTTTCAAACCGGTTTCTTCGTCAAGATTTTTTTTCAAAGACGGGGCTTGAATAAAATAAATCTCGGCTGTCCCGGAAACTGTGGCTTTGACCAAATGACCGCCAAGGCAAGTCATTTTTTTGTCAGCCAAGGAAGCGTGGGCATGGATAATTAAATTGTTTTCAAATTGACCTACATTTCCGGTCAGATTGGTTAATTCCAAAGCTTGAGTAAATTTTTTTGACGAATATTTTTTCGTTGCAACGTCATAATGAGCTAGTTCTACTTTGTCAACTGCGCCTATGCCGTAAAAAAAGCCGCCGACAATACTCTCTTTTTGGCAAAATTTCTGAAGCGAAGCGATGATTTCTTCTCCCCTTTCGATTCGAACAACAAAAGTTTGATTATCAATTTTTTGATATTGCATATTATCATTATACAGCGTAAAAACACTAATTAGATTTCGTCCAGTTTTTTTATCCGTGCCAGGTATTTTTGCGCTTGATTGGGAGTTGATTCCAAGAAAGCGTCAACCAAAGCCTTGGCTTTTTCAAACTCAATATAGTCCGAAGGTAAGGCTAAAACATTAACATGGTCGTTTTCCCGTGTATGCCTGACTTGATCGGTATCAAAGCCGACAGCGCACCTTATCCCATGATAACGATTGGCCGCAATGCAGACGCCAACACCCGAGGCACAAATAACAATTCCCAAAAATTTGGTTGGATTTTGAAGAACGGCTTGGGCGACTTTTTGAGCAAAATCAGGATAATTGTCTTCGGGATCATATTGGTAGTTACCCATATCTTCGACACGAATATTTTTCTCTTGCAGATATTCAATCAGGCGGTTTTTGAGATCAAATCCTCGGTGATCAGCACCGATGAATATGGTCATAGTAATAGTGTAACATATAATATTCAAATATCAAAAATTAAAGATAAAATTTTATATTTTAATATTGATATTATGTTTGATACTCATTGCCATTTGAATTTTAAGGATTTTAAGGAGAAGGTGGAGATGGTGGTAAAAAATGCCCAAGAGGCGGGAATTGAGTGGATTTTGATGCCGGGAACTGATTGTGAAACTTCGGTCAAGGCGGCGAAAATCGCTCAAAGATTTGCCGGTGTTTATGCGGCAGTGGGAATCCATCCTCACCATGTTCGCCAAATTCAAAAAGAAGGTGATGTAATTTCCAAGGTTAAATGGGAAACCATGAAAATCCGAAAACTTCTCAATGACAAAAAAGTCGTGGCAGTGGGAGAAGTGGGCTTAGACAAACATCATTACCAAAAAACAAAATACGATTATTATCAAGTTGACGAGGAATTTGTTGAACTGCAAAAAAAGCTGCTTATTGAACAAATAAGATTGGCTATTGAGCATGATAAAAGTTTAGTTCTTCATAATCGGGAGGCGGTTGATGAATTCTTAAAGGTGCTGGAAGAAAATTGGGATCGAAAACTTGAGGGAAAGACAGTTTTTCACTGCTGTGAACCGAATGAAAAATTACTGGAGTTTGCCATAAAGCATAAAATCTATATCGGAGTTGACGGTGATGTCACCTATTTGTCAGCTGTCAAAAAGCAGGAATTTGTCAAAAAAATTCCACTTAAACTTCTGGTTTTAGAAACCGATTCGCCTTTTCTTGTTCCCGAACCTTTAAAATCAGAGAGGATTTTCCCCAACCAACCGGCCAATTTAAAAATCATTTCAAAGTTTCTTTCTCGTTTGCTAAAAATTGAAGAAGAGCAGTTGGATAAAGAAGTGGTCGAAAATAGCCGAAAGCTCTTTAGTTTAACCTGAAACAGCTTCAAGAAAACTCTTTCTAAATTTTATTTTGGAAAAAGAGGCGCTTTGTTTTTCAGCCTGATTGCCGATTTTATTCCTTAAATCGCGATTAAAATAAATCGAGCCGATTTTGTCGGCTATGTCATCGGGGTCGTTTGGGTCGGCAAATAAAGCTCCCGCACCGGCAATCTCTCTTAAAACAGCAATGTCGGCCAAAATTGAGGGACAACTTTGTGAGGCAGCTTCAAGAAAAGAAAAACCAAAGCCTTCATCGCGGGAAACTAAGATGTTGCCGCAGGCGTTTTGATAAAGCTTAATCAAATCTTCATCGGAAACAAATCCAACCATAAGAAAACGTTTATCGCCCTGAATTTCTTCAAAAAAACCATGCAATTCCTGCAGCCATGGATTAATAGAGCGATTTTTGAGCGCGCCTTTTCGCCAATCCAGCAAGCGAACAAAATTGGTTAAAGCATTTTTACCCGGCGGGCGGACGCGCCCTCTTATTAAATTCGCATTTTGTGAACTACTGATAAATGGATTTTTAGAAAAAACCTTTCCCACAAAAACGCAGGTAACATTGGCGATTTTTATTGCTTTGGCCAAATTTATTAGATTTTTATTCCAAGTGGCGTCACCAACGTAAAGGTAATACGACGAAGCATTAAATCCTAAATCCGAATTTCCAAACAATTTCGAATCGTCAATTTCTAATTTTTTTTGTTTAAAATTAATTGTTTTTGAATTGTAATTTTGGAGTTTAGATTTTGCAGCAAGAAAAACTTTAGGCAGTGCAGGGTAAATGACTCTAACCTTTTTCTCATCAATATTAAGCATTCTAACGATGTCTTTTTTGCTTGCTTCTGAATCCGTGATGATCAAATCATAGTTTTTAAGGGAGAGTTTATTGAGGTAAATATTAAGATTGCCTTTGATGCCGACGGGGAAATGAAGAGGATACTTTAAAGGAATAAGGTCGTGGATAACGGCAATTTGTTTTTTGGCGATTTTTTTCATGACGATTGGCGGTTGAAGAAAGTTAAAAAAAGGGTTTATAAAAACTGAATCTCGAAGAATGAGATTTAAATTGTTGACAAACTTAAATTCGCCTTCAAAATTTTCCTTCAAAATCTTTAGATAACGCCCGATTCCTCTTGCTTTGCTAAGGGAATCTTTTACTGTTGGATCAAAAACAAAAACAGGAAGAGACATGATAAATATTGTAACACATAAGAAGCAAAGGGTTTTATCGCCTACCTGCTCCAATTAATTTTTTCCTTTGAGCTTGAAAATTTTTTGTGTATAATTTTGCCATATGGAAAAATTAAAACTTAATAAACAACAGGTTTATGACCTGACTGTGGATAACCGTTATAAAATTGATCCTGCTCGTAAATTCTTGAGTCGCTGTATTGACGGCCGATACGAAAACAGCGAAAACCTTCCTCCTTTAGCCATTCCAGGAGCCGATGCGGGCGAGATGGCAATAATTTTAGCTACAGCCAACGATTATGGTTTTGAGGTTGATAGAGAAAAGGCGTTTAGGGCTCTGATAGATGTAATTGGAGGAATGAGAAATCTTCAGTTTCATACGGATAACCATGCCGAAGCGGGGGCGACGCTTGGTGGTTGCGGCCACTTGAAGCAGATGTCTCTTGATTCGGAAGCTTACAGCTTGAGGCCTGATCAAGTTGAATTTGTTAAGGAGAAGTTTGATCAGGCTAAAAAACAAGGGGCAGAAGAAGTGGTTTTGACAGGAGAACATCTTGAAGGAGCAGTTCTACAAGTCAAAGGGCCATTTAGCATCACTCCCCGTTCTTCTTTAGAGACAAAAGAAGGCAAAAAACCGGTTGAAGTTTTTGTCTTTCATGCAAGCTTAGTTGATGAAAGACACCGAGCTTTAGCTGACAAATTGATTGAAAGCGGAGCGGTCAAACTTTACCAAGGTCAGGATGGCGAATATTTGTATCAAGTTATATCGGAAACGACCGAAGATCATTTGATGGAAACAGCAAAAAGATTGGCTAAGGGGCTGCCGATTTACGAAGTTGTATTTAGAAATGACGGCAGTTTTGAAATTAGAGAAATGGGGGAAATATAAATTATGGTAATTGGGCCAAAAAAACTGTTGGAGCTGGTTAAAAAACAAAAGCTTGTTGAAGGATTAAGCGAGCGGGAGTTAACCAATCCCGAAGGAGCCGGTTTTGACCTACGATTGGGAGAGATTTACCAAATTTCAGGCGGACGGGCATTTTTGGGCGTTGAAGAGAGAGAAACACCAAAGATTAAATTGCTGGCTGCGTATGAAAAAGGAAAAAAGACAGCTTTTACTATTAAAAGAGGCGGATATTATCTTCTGACTACGCTTGAAAAAGTTAATCTGCCGGCCAATATCACCGTCAATTTTAAGCCGCGCACAACTACGTTTAGAAGCGGTCTTTTTATAAGGACAGGCAATGTGGCTCCCGGATATTGTGGTAAACTGACTTTCGCCCTCAAAAACGAAGGGCCTTTGCCGGTAACTTTAGAACTTGGCTGCCGGATTATCCATGCTCAATTTTTTTGGGTTGATGGAAAAGGAAATCTATACCGAGGACAGTGGCAGGGAGGAAGGGTGACAACAAGAAAGAGAGAAAGACAAATTTAGAATTAAAAACTGAATTGCGAATTTAAAAATTCTAAATTTAATTTCTGCCGACAGCGAGGTTACCTTTATTTGTATTAAGAATTAAATTATGGCAAACCGCCATCCCGAATACCAATACCTTAACCTTTTGCAAGACATCCTGAAAAATGGAGTAAAAAAAATTGATCGGGGGACAGGTGATGCTTCCTATAGCGTTTTTGGCCGCCAGATCAGATTTGATTTATCCCGCAACTTTCCCCTCCTAACCACAAAGAAAGTTTACTGGAAAGGTGTTTTGCACGAGCTTTACTGGTTTGTGTCGGGGCAATCAAACATCAAGTATTTAGTGGATAACAACGTTCATATTTGGGACGATTATCCCTACAGAAAATTCAAAATTCAAAATTCAAAAGTTAAAAGCGACGATTTAACGAAAGCGGAGTTTATTGAAAAGATAAAAACAAATAAAACATTTGCCGAAAAATGGGGGAACTTACCAAGGATTTATGGTGAGCTCTGGCGTCGTTGGCCAACCAAAACCGGTCGGACTATTGATCAACTGCAATGGGCGATCAAAGAAATCGCCACTGATCCCGATTGTCATAACGCTATTGTTACTTCTTGGAATCCGGAATATTTATATACAATGGCGACATATAAAGATACTTCGCATTTTCCAATTTGCCACAACATGTTTCAGTTAAATGTTAATAAGGGTAAATTATCTCTCCAGCTTTATCAGCGAAGTGCCGATCTTTTTTTGGGTGTGCCTTTTAATATCGCCAGTTATTCTTTACTGACGTTAATTATTGCCAAAATTACCGGTTATCAGCCGGGTGAATTTATTCACACCTTCGGTGATGTTCATATTTATGAAATGCATTTTAGTCAGGTAAAAGAGCAACTAAAAAGGAAGCCGCGGTCATTCCCAACGGTCAAATTTACGCAAGATTTTAAAAATATTGATGATTTCCGGCCTGAAGCGGTAATGTTGGAGAATTATCACCCACATCCACCAATTAAAGCTGAAATGAGCGTTACTGGCGGTTATTTCGGTAAGAACAAAAATATATTTAACGTCAAATAGATGAAAATTTCTATTATTGCCGCCATTGGAAAAAACAGAGAGTTAGGCAAAGACAATCGGCTTTTATGGCATATTCCCGAAGATCTGAAGCGGTTTAAAAAGATAACGACAGGACATGTTGTCATCATGGGCAGGAAGACTTTTGAATCTTTGGGTAGGCCTTTGCCAAACAGAGTAAACATTATCATTACCAGAGATAAAAATTATCAAATAAAGAAAGATAATAGTTCGATTGATCGATCAATCGAACCAAAGACAAGGATTTGTATTTCTTTAGAAGAAGCGATTAGATTGGCTAAAAAATTAAAACCTGACGATAACGAAGTTTTTATTATCGGCGGCGGTCAGATATATAAACAGGCAATTAATATTGCCGACAAACTTTATCTGACCGTGGTTGAGGGAGAATTTGATGCCGATACTTTTTTTCCTGATTATTCTCGGTTTAATAAGGTTCTTTACAAAAAGACAGGTCAAACAGACAAGTATTGCTACGAGTTTCTTGAGCTGGAGAAGGGTTTGAAATATTCGTGATAAAATATTGGCATGGAAAAGCCTTTTTTTAAAGTTCTTCATCGGTCAAAAAAATCAAAAGCCAGATTGGGTGAAATTGCCACAAGTCACGGCATTATCCAAACACCTGCCTTTGTTCCCGTAGCTACCAAAGGGACGTTGAAAACGATTCCTCCTCATTATCTTAAAGAATTGGGAGTGCAAGTAGCTTTTGTCAACACTTACCACTTGGTTAATCATCCAGGAGCGGATATTATTGCTAAGACAGGTGGAATTCATCAATTTTCAAAACTTGATATTTCTCTTATGTCCGATTCGGGCGGATTTCAGGTTTTTTCATTGGCAAAATCAAAAATCGAAATGCGAAAATCAGCAGCACAAATAAGCATCCAAAAACATCAGGTAAAGAAGGCAGAAATTCGAGGGGAGGAGGAGCCGTTGATCGTGAAAATTTCCGATGATGGAGTTTTGTTTAGATCTACTTATGACGGCAAACTTTTAGAATTCACACCGGAAAAATCTATCGCTTATCAAATGGAAATTGGTGCTGACATTATGATGGCTTTTGACGAATGCACTCCCTACCCTTCAACATACGCTTATGCTAACAAAGCTATGATTAGAACGCATAATTGGTTGAAACGCTGTATGGAAGAATTCAAAATTCAACAGGCAAAATTCAAAAAGAAAATTAAAAATTCAAAATTTGAAAATTGCAAATTCACTGGGAAAGGGGAATTAGATATTGAAAATTATCCCAGATATTTATATGGCGTAATTCAGGGTGGAACCTATGAAGCTTTGAGAAAAGAATCGGCGCAATTTGTTGCTTCGCAGGCTACAGACGGCGTGGCGATTGGCGGAGTGGCTGTCGGCGAGCCAAAAGAGGAAATGAGAAAAGAAGTTAAATGGGTTTCCGCCTATCTGCCGGAAAACAAGCCGGTTCATCTTCTCGGCGTTGGTCAGTTTGATGACATTTTGGATACGGTTGGCTATGGCATTGATACTTTTGATTGTGTTGAGCCGACGCGAATGGGAAGAATGGGGCATATCTATCAAAAACCAAAAATTAAATATCATAGTGATATATTGAAAATAAAAAATAACTTTACAGAAATAGATATTCAGAGAGCTGTTTACAAGAGCGATTTAAGTCCGGTTGATGAGGCGTGTGATTGTTATGTTTGCCGCAATTTTACCAAAGCATATCTTCATCATCTTTTCAAACAAAAGGAAATTTTGGGTTATACTTTGGCAACTTATCACAATCTGTTTACCTTTAAATTTTTTTTCGAAAAGTTAAGGGAAGCGATCAGCCGGGATGAGATATAATTTGTTTATGGGCGAAGAGAAGGAAAAAAAAGATATCAAACAAGCTATTCGTGAGCTTTCTTACGGCCAGGAAATTCCCCAAAATATTCAATTTGTCTTGTTTTGGATAGCCAATTTGGCGATGAAATTTTTCGGCGCCAAAGATATCAAAACTAAATGATTGGAGCTTAAAATACTTTATAAGCTTGATTAAATGTTGCCAGATCAACTTCTTTTTTCCCCTCAAGTTGGACTTTTTCAATTTTCAGCCGGTTGTCAACAAATTTTATTGCGGTGATTTTTAGGCGTTTTGGGACGTTTTTTATTTGAATTAGTGTCCAAATACCCGGCCAAGGGGATAGGCCGCGAAAATAATTAAAAATCAATTTGTCGGCGGGCGGACAACTTTCAATTGAATGTGGATACTCATCAGAATATTCTTTTACTATTGAAGGCAGTTCATCGTGGTTTATTGACAAGCCGTTGAGGGCTTTTTTAAGAACAGTCAAAGGAATGAATCCGTCTTCTTTTTTAAGCATGCGCGTATAGGTAGCTTTCTTGTGATCTTGTTTATGAAGTTTGATAAAACGACTTGCCAATAATTTTTCTGTCGCTGTTTTTAATACTTCGCAAGCCATATCGGTCAATTTAACTTCTAGATCCGGCCTTTTGTCGCAGGGTAAAATCGGCAGCGATTTTTGGTTGATAATTGGACCATGGTCAACCAATCCATCCATTTGAATTAAGGTAACGCCAGTTTTGGCATCGCCCAAAATTAGAGGGTAAGCAATAGGTGAAGGACCGCGGTAAAGAGGAAGGAGCGAAGGGTGAAGATTCCAGAAGCCGTATTTAGGCAAAGATAATAAGTCGGCAGGAATTATTTGACCATAGGCATAAACGAGAGCCAAATCTGTTTGGGTGACATACTGCTTATAACGTGCAATATTGTCAATAATGTCAACCTTGTATTTTTTAGCCACTTGAGAGACAGGAGTGGGAGTGAGAATTCGTTTTTTGCCTACAGGTTTATCGGGTTGAGAAACAACAAGAGCGACCTCAATAGGCAAATTTTTGTCGGTAATAATCTTTTCCAATAAACGGCCGGAAAAATATGGGGCGCCAAAATAAGCAAGCGATAATTTCATAAAGATATTTTATCAGATAAAAACGTGTCAAGTTAACACCAGGCACCAAAACAGACATTGAACTTATGGAAGGAATTGAAGACTGTTTTCAAAAAGGGGATAAAGAGATTTACTGATAATTACGAGAATTTTTTTATAGTTTTTTGAGTTTTTGATTTCAAAGGCAAGCAGATCGTCAAAAACTTGGGCGGTTATTGTTTTATTTTCCAGCTTAATCTCCTCACTGGCAGTCTTTTTGTCCTCAAGAACGGATCCGATTGAGGCATTTTTGGCACAGTTGATATTAATGAGTGTTTTGTCATAGCCGGTCAGCCGAGAAGAAACGGAAGTTTCCTCCTCTACTGTTAAAAGATTTGGCACCAAGAATTGGATGCCACAGCCTTTGTTTTTGTAAGTTGTGAATTGGAGCAAGGGTTGGGTTGGAAGAGCTGTAGGTGAAGGTTTGAGAAGATAATCAATTTCTTTATTAGTGCGTTCCACTTTCTGACCATAGCGCGTTCCAATAATAAAAAAAACAATGGATAAAAGAGAAACTAAGAGGATATAAGGGCCAGGTTTGTTTTTAAACATATGTTTAGTTTATCATAAGTTGAGCCTGAAAAAGGTTAAGATTTTGGCAACAAGAGATGAACCAAATACCTTTTTCTGCTTGACAAAACGAAAATTAATATAGTAAAATAAGCTTGATCCTCCTAATGGGGCAATATTTAGAAACTTTTTCTCTACGATATCATGATTAAGGGTAATCTCTCGACGTGATGTCGGGGGAAATGAAATAACTTTCTTTTATCGCTAGTCGGTAAAAGAAGTATTTCCCCGTTTTTACACAAGGGAAAAAGTCAAGAATACCTCATTGCGGAGGATCAGTTATTTATCTTAACTATCAGCTTTACCTCTAAAAACAGGTAAAAATGAGACTTTCAGAAGGTAAAATCCTTAAAAATAAAAGCTATCTTATGGATTGACAGACGATAAAAGCTAAAACGTTGCTAGTTTGCTTCCGTGAACTTAAATATTATTAATTAGCCGATTCATTTTTGATAGGCTTATTAGAACAATAATTTTATGGATAATAAGAAAAAATCTCTTAACGGCGTTATTGAAGAGAAAGAGAGAGCCAATGAAGCTATTGATATGTCTTCGATATTGGAGGGCATCGAAGAAAAACCAATTATTCCTGTTAAAACTCAAGAATCTGTTGAGGAAACTAATGTTGCTGCCCAAGAAGTGCCGGTTGAAGAAAGATTAAAAGAAGATTTAAAAATGAGCTACCCGGCCAAAGGAATTTTAGATATTACTTATGGGGGTTATGGTTTTTTGAGACAAGACTATGTTCTTAATCCGGATCGTGACATATATGTTTCTACTTCGCAGATCCGTCGTTTTTGGTTGAGACGAGGCGATGAAGTTGAGGGATTGGCTAGGCCGCCTAAAGAAGGAGAAAGATTTCACAGCCTTCTTCTTATCAAAAAAATCAACGGGATGGAAATGACGGAAGAGCAAAGCCGGGAAAGAAAAAATTTTGATCAATTAACTTCGCTTCATCCAAATAAACAGATAGTTTTGGAAACAGACAAAGATACGCTTTCAACGCGGATCATTGATCTAGTTGCTCCCATCGGCTTTGGCCAAAGAGCATTGATAGTTTCCCAACCCAAAGCAGGCAAAACTACATTTTTAAAAGAAATTGCCCAGGCAATCGCCAAGAACTATCCTAAAGTAAAACTAATGGCGATATTAATTGGTGAGCGGCCGGAAGAAGTAACTGAAATTAAAAGATTTATCAAAGGAGAGGTAGCTGCTTCCAACTTTGATGAGTCGCCAAGACAACAGGTAAAAGTAGCCAATTTAGCTTTGGAAAGGGCGAAAAGATTGGTGGAGATGGGACATGACGTCATTATTCTTCTTGATTCGATTACCCGTTTAGCCAGAGCTTTGAATTTATCCGTTGCTGGCACTGGACGGAGTTTGTCGGGAGGTTTTGATCCCTCAGCCCTTTATCCGGCAAAAAAGTTTTTAGGAGCTGCCCGTAACAGCGAAGAAGGCGGCAGTTTGACGATTATTGGCACTGCTCTTGTGGGGACAGAATCGCGTATGGACGATTTGATTTATGAAGAGCTTAAAGGTACTGGCAACATGGAAATCCATCTTGATCGGAAATTTGCCGATAGAAGAATTTTCCCAGCCATTGATGTTGAGAAATCAGGTACCCGTCATGAAGAGCTTCTTTTTGATAAAGAAATGTTAAAACGAGTTAATACGATGCGGCGTGCCCTTTCACTTCTTACCTCGGAAGAAAGACTAACTGCCCTTATTGAGAGGTTAGAAAAAACAAAAAATAACAAAGAGTTCTTGGAAACAATGAGTAAGTAAAATAGTTGCTATCCGTTGAAATTATTCCTCCCAACTCCGTTGGTCATTAGATTGATTCTTGACATTCTTCGTTAATTGCTATACCCTATACTACTAAGGAGTATGCTGTTGGTTTTTATCAAATTATTTAATTCTAATTCTTAAACAATATGGAAATTAAAAAAAGGATCAATAGGATCATCGGCCAGCTTAAGGGAATTGAACGAATGGTGAGTCGAGGAAGAGATTGCGGTGAAGTTTTACAGCAGGTATCGGCTGTCAAGAAAGCGATTGACGGCTTATCAAAAGAGATTGTGATTTCCGATATCTGTCGCTATATTCCCAAAAAAGAAACAAAAAAAATCCAAGAAATGATAGAGAGAGCGATTAATCTATAAACCAATATCAAAAATCAAATTAAACACAGAAGATTGTGTAAATATTTACAATTGACATTTGATTTTTAATATTTACAATTTGATAATGTTTAAAAAACTGATAGGTTAATGATTATTGATTAAATGATTGAAAATATGAAAAATTCTTCAGTTGAAAATGTAATAATCATAGGAGGCGGTATTGCCGGACTTTCTGCTGCGGTTTACACAGCCAGAGCAGAACTTAATCCTTTAGTCATTAGCGGTTTTCCTTCATTAAGTCAATTAACCTACACTTCAGAAATAGAAAACTTTCCGGGGATTGAAAAAATTTCAGGCAGCGAGCTGGTTGAAAGAATAAAAAAACAAGCGACCAAATTTGGCGCGAGAATTATTGATAAAGTGGTAACTGAAGTTAATTTTAAAAAAAATCCTCTGGAAATATATGTTTCCGATACAAAAGCGCCATATCAAACCAAAGCAACAATAATCGCCACCGGCGCCAAAGCGATGTGGTTGGGTTTGGAGTCTGAACAGAGATTGCGTGGACAAGGCGTTTCCTCCTGCGCCACATGCGACGGATTCTTTTTTCGAGGGAAGATTGTCGCGGTCGTAGGCGGCGGGGATGCAGCTTTTGAAGAAGCTTTGTTTTTGACTAAATTCGCGAGCAAAGTTTATCTCATTCATAGGCGCGACACTTTCAGAGCATCAAAAATCATGCAAAATAGGGTTTTTAAAAACGAAAAAATTGAAGTTATCAAAAATGCGGTTATCGAAGAAGTTCTTGGTCAAGAGAGAGTCGAAGGTATTCGTCTTAAGGTTGAGAATGAGGAAGTTAAAACATTACATTTAAGCGGGCTTTTCGTCGCCATTGGTCATAAACCGGACACCGATATTTTTTTGGGACAACTTGAGTTGGATGAGAGAGGGCATATTCTGGTGAGTATGAATATGGCACTGGAGAAGGTTAGGCGCCAAGTATCACTTATAGATCGACAGACAACGGAGATAGATCGGGAGAAAATTAAAGAATTAACTTTTAACTTAAGAAAGTTTGATTTTAATTATCGTTTTGCTACATCTGTTAAAGGCGTTTTTGCCTGCGGTGATTGTGTAGATCACGACTATCGTCAGGCGTCAACCGCTTCAGGAATGGGGGTTGCCGCTGCTTTAGAAGTAGAGAAATGGCTTGAGACACATTAAAAATTTTTTTAAACCAATATATGAAACCGTCAGGCAACGAAATGCTTTCTTCAGCCAAAACAATCATTGTAAAAACAGCCAAAAATTTAGGATATGGAGAAGATGTTATTAACAGATTGCTGGAGCCGCAAATGATTGCGGAAGTAAACTTTCCTGTCAAACATAAAGACAGAGTAGTTGTTTATAAAGGTTTTAGAGTCCAACATAATAATGCCCTTGGGCCTTATAAAGGAGGAATCAGATTTCATCCGAACGTTAATAAAGAAGAAGTTCAGGCTTTAGCAATTTTAATGATGATCAAATGTGCTGTAGTTGGTTTGCCTTATGGTGGGGCAAAAGGAGGAGTGATTGTTGATCCCAAAAAAATGTCGGAAGAGGAAATAAAAGAGTTGACTCAAGCTTATGTGCAGGCAATCGAGCCAATAATCAGTCCTTTTCGTGACATTCCAGCACCTGATGTCAATACCAATGCCAAAATCATCAGTTGGATGGTTGAGGCTTTTGCCAAACTCAAAACTGAAAAATCAAAAACAAAAATTAAAGAAGCCGAGCAGGAAGCAAAAGCGACGTTTACCGGCAAACCGGTGGAAATGGGAGGAACTTTGGGGCGAACCGAAGCGACAGGAAGAGGAGGAGTAATAATTTTGAAAGCATTGCTTTCGAAATTAAAATTAAGAAATAAAGCCCGAAATCTGAAGCAAAGTGATAGTAAAGATTTTCAATCAGGGTTTGGGTATTTGAATTCCAAAATTCAACAACCGGTGACGGTTGCGGTCCAAGGTTTTGGCAATGTTGGCTATCATTTTGCCAAGATAGCTTCAGAGGAGGGGTTTAAAGTAGTGGCAGTATCGGATTCTAAAGGGGGAATAATTGGTCGGAGTCAGTTAAAATTAATCACGTCCCAAAAAATCGCGGCTAAGTCGGTCAAAAATAATCAGGAAAAAGAAATCAATTTTAACCAATCTCTTTATTCAACAAGCGGGCTTCGATCAAATTCAGCCGATTTAAACGGTTTGGATATTTCTTTAGTGATGGAATGTAAGAGGAAAAAAGGTATGGTGGCCGGTTGTTATTGTGTCGGTGGGGTATGTGATATTAAAGGCGGTCAAGTTATCACTAACGAAGATTTACTTGAATTGCCGGTGGATGTTTTGGTTCCGTCTGCCTTGGAAAATGTCATCAATAAAAACAATATGAAGAAAATTAAGGCCAAAATCATTATTGAGATGGCTAACGGTCCTTTGACAGAGGAGGCTTACGAATATTTAACTAGAAAAGGCGTAATTATTGTGCCTGATGTTTTAGCCAATAGTGGTGGAGTAATAGTTTCTTATCTGGAATGGTTGCAAAACATTAGAAATCAATCTTGGAGTGAAGACAAGGTTAATAAAGAACTGGAGGATATCATTGTTCGGGCCTTTAACATCACCTGGCGTCGGTCGCGGACAAAAAATATTCCTCTTAAACAGGCAGCTTTTGAGGAGGCGATAGAAAAGATAGCAAAACAGTTTTAGTCAACTAAATCAGAGAAAAATAATTTAAAAGATTTCAATTCAGTTTCAGCCCATTCTAACTGGCTTTGACTGATTGCAACTACCTTGGTAGAATATAGGGTATTGTTTTATGCAAGATCTATCGCAATTTTTCTTGTTTTTGCAAGGTTATATTCAATCACGATTAATTGCTTTTGGCCGCGGCTTTGAAAACATCAAGGATGTTATCGTCGCTCTTCTGATTGTCAAAAGGGGTAAATACTCTGTTTCTTTTTTAAACACTTCATTTTTTTTGCTGGTTATTGCCGCTGTTATTGGTGGACCGGCAATTGTTGAAAATAATCCCTTTATTCCTACGCTACGTGACAATAACTCGCAATATCAGGCAGCGGTTGTTTCCTACAATCCTTATGAAAGTTCGCTTTCAACAGTAATCTCCGCTAAACCAAGAGATAGGATAATTGACTATGTAGTTCAAAGCGGTGATACTCTTTCGACTATTGCCCAGAAATTTGACATTTCAACAGAAACGATCAAATGGGCTAATAATCTTCAGGCGGACGTGATTAAACCAGGACAAACCCTGAAAATTCCGCCGATAACCGGCGTGGTTCATAAGGTGGTTTCAGGTGAAAATATTTACACGATCGCCAAAAAATACCAAACTGATGCCCAAAAAATTGTGAACTTTCCTTTCAATGACTTTGCTGATCTTGATACTTTTTCCCTTACTCCGGGTCAAATATTATATGTCCCTGACGGTATAATTGAGCCGGAAAGACCGGTTCAACGGCCGGCAGAAAAATTTGTTGCTCAAATTCAGGCAGGAGTTAAAGGTACATCTAATTTTATCTGGCCGACATCGGGGGTAATATCTCAGTATCCCATCTGGTATCATATGGCTCTTGATATAGCTAACCCGTCGGCTCCGGCAGTTTTGGCTTCGGACACAGGAACAGTTACTTATGCAGGTTGCGTTAACTGGGGTTATGGATGTCATATAATTGTCGATCATGGAAACGGTTATGAAACTCTTTATGCTCATTTATCAAGCATTTTAGTTTCTCCTGGTCAGGGTGTTTCTCAAGGAGCGCAAATTGGAGTTATGGGATCAACCGGAAGATCTACAGGTACCCATCTTCATTTTGAAATCAGGAGTGGAGGAGTACTTCTTAATCCGCTAAACTTTCTTAAATGATAAAACAATAAGAATTTTAAAGCAAAAACTTTCAAGCACTTCATAAAGCTTTTTTCTCAATTAAATGGTGATTATAATCCATTGACAAATTTCAAGGTCTGTCCTTAAATAAGGACAGACCTTGTGACCCTTGTGACTTGTATGCCAGCTAAATATACTATAAAACAATATCTTGAAGGTGGTTTTTACCATGTTTACAATCGTGGCGTGGAAAAACGAAATATTTTTATTGACGATCAAGATTACTACGTTTTTTTAAATTATTTAAGGCTATATCTTTTGCCCAAAGATCAGATTTATGAAGAGATAAAGAATAAAAAATTAACGAACGAGGAGTTTTTGCAAAAGACCATAATGCTTTCTCATATAAATAATTTTTATAAAAAAATTAATCTTCTTAGTTTTTGCTTAATGCCTAATCATTTTCATTTACAACTTAGACAAAAAGGGAGATATGATATGGATGTTTTTATTCAAAGTCTTCTTACTAAGTATGTTCGATATTTTAATAAAAAATACAATCGCGTAGGTCCATTATTTTCTGGAAGGTACAAAGCGATTTTGATTGAAAAAGAAGAATATCTTTTACATCTAAGTCGCTATATTCATCTTAATCCCAAAGAGATTTTACCTAAAGGAAAATCATTGGTTAGTTACCCATGGTCTAGTTATCCTGCTTATGTGAAGGAGAAGGTGAGTTGGTTAGATTGCAACCTTATTCTTTCTTATTTTAAGAAGATAATGGGGTATGGTTTTTCTTCTTACCAAGGCTTTGTTGAAGGTTATCAAGATGAGAAAAACCCGCTTTTAGAAAACAATATTTATATTGACTTATAGTAACAAGGTCTGTCCTTGATCAAGGACAGACCTTGTTGTCTTAATATGTATATGGTTACTTTGCTTCGGGTGATGCTTCCTTAGGAAGGTTGATTTTTGGATTGATGTTTGTTTTTGGCTGTGTTGGTAAATTTAACTGGCTAGGGCTTTGGGCTTCGCCTGTTGCTTCTTTTTCTTCCTGAGGCAGTTTTTTCTTAAATTCTTCTAAATCAGTTTGGGCCTTCTTATAATCAGCCGCATCTTTTGTTTGGTCAAGAAGAGAAAGCGTATTTTGCATTTCCACTACTGCTCGTTTATAATCTTGTTTGTTGTAGGCAGCCCAGGCCAGGTTGTAATGGGCGTTGGCCCAGTCTGGTTTTAGCCCTACCGCTTGTTCGAAGAATCGGATAGCTTCCTCATAAACTCCTAAAGAATAATAGACTCCGCCCATATTTAATCTATAAATTGGGTTTTGTGGATCCAACATAATGGCTCGTTGGTAAGCTGAAATCGTCCACGTATCCGCTCCTTGGGCAACATTGATAATATTACGGTAAATTTCGGCAAGATTACTCCAATTGCTGGCTTTTTGAGGATTAAGAGCAACAACCGCTTTGGCTTCGGCTATGGCTGCCTGGATCGCTTGAGCGATTGTTTGCCGATCTTGATCAGTTATTTCCTCACTTTTTTTGGAGGCAATGTTGTTGGCAAGCAAAAGGTTGGTTTGAGCAAAGTTTAGCCTGAATCGTTCGATATAGGGATTGATTAGGATGGCCTGTCTTTGATTATCGTAAAGCTCTTTAACATTATTATTGACCAAGCCGTCAATTGATTTTTTAAAGTAATATTCAGCCAAATAGGTGCGGCCAAGCAAATAGCCGCCGGCGCCAAGCAAAAGAAAAGTCACGATCGGAATACCAAGATAGATAGGGAGGAAATTAGCAAGATCAATCGGTTGACGTTCACTAGTTTGTTGGCTGGCAACAGCTAGAAGAATAAAAAGGAGGAAAAAAGAAACTAAAGAGATAGGGAAAAAAACCAGGATGACAATCAGATAAATACTTTCTGGAAGCAATGATTCTTGAGCAAAAATCAATTGGCGTCCAACTAAATTATTTTTAACAACAGCATATAGGATTAAGCCTAATGTTAACAAACCGAAAAAGCCGGCCTCAGTAAAAACATGTAATAGGGCTGATCTTGAAGAAGGAAAGACGCCTATTTGCCAAAGGTTGGATTGATTGTAAGCTAAATCTTTAACTTTGGTATAGATTGGAACAAAATTATCTATTCCGACTCCAAAAATGGCTGTTAAGGGATTTTTCAGCGTTTCAACAGCGGCGTACCAAGAAAGGCTGGCCGGGGCAAGAATTGGATTGGATTTTAAAATGGAAAAAATAGTCAAAGCCAAGGCGGTTGTGTTAACGACCAATATAGATAAGTCAAAAACGATATTGTTTGGTTTCCTTATATTTTGAATGGCGGTTTTCAATTTGTGAACGACAAAAAAACCAAGAAAAATCACTAACTCCAGTTGTCCCCCCAAAGGAGTAAAGGCAGGATTTTTGATAAATTGCCAATTTTGAGGCAGATTAATATTTTTTAGGGGTTGGAAGAAAAAGATGATTGCCGTAATAGACAAAATTAGGGCGGAAATATTTAGAACTTTGTCGACAACCATCTGTTTGGTCGATTGGTCAAGTCTGGCGAAATAAAAATAAAGGATGATCAAAGAGAATACGGAAACAGCGCCAAAATTGGGATTAAGAAGCGCTTGAATTTTATTTGGTGACGATAAAAGAATAGATAAACCAACGGCCGTTAAAAAAAGAAACACCAGAGAATCAAGCGAATATTGCTGTAAAGCGATTTTTTTTGTTGCCAGTAATTCTATCGTTGATATCAAAATCAATATCAATGCACCTGCTCCAAGAAAATAGAATTTAGCCGTAATGAAAAAATCTTGAGTTAATGGAAGAAAAAAAAGAGGAAATAAAAAAACAAGTGAAATTAAAACTATTTTTTTAATATTGATAAAGAGAAGGCTAGTACTATTCATAAATCCCTCAATTAACTAATAATAATTAATGCCGGTTATCTGTCATTATCTAACTTCTTATACTATATTTTTCAAAGCCCGTCTTTAGTATAAAATCAAATCTCAAAATACAAACCCATGATTTTTTAATGATAATAAAAAGCTTACTCGGTTGACACTCACTTTGTCAACCTTATTTTTTAGAACAATTGCATTCGGCCAAACACAAATCAACTGTCGGATAGAGGGTTTTTTTTCCATCGCAAAATTGGGAAATATCATAGTTGAGACATCCCAGCGGATCGGGCGGATTGCCGGACAAACATGTATTGCAACCGTTAGGATTATTGCAGTAAAGGTAATCCGTTGGTCTTTCAAGGTCGATATTGGGGCTTGATATACCGTAAGAATAACCGTAATCAGGCGAAGGGCCACAGCCGCTAAACTGACAGCCGACCTCAATTGTCGCCTGATCCAGCTCTTCGTAAACGTAAGTATCAATAAGTTTAGTATATACTCTATACCAGGTAGGACAATCAAGGCTATTAACTTGATATAAATATTTTTTGGATGGATGTTGCGGGTCACAAGGGAGAGAGGAAAGATAAGGAGTAAAATTGGGAGAACCATCTTCGCGTCCGCAAATATTGCAAGTATAAGTTCCATCCGACAGAAGGACAGCCGAATTATAACAAATTTCGTTTGGTTTAGGATAGCATTGCTTATCGTTATACCAGTCTTCAAGGATGTTTTTTAAGGTAGAGAGATCTTTTTTTCTTCGATTGGCTTGAGCTTTGTCAATTTGTTTTTTTGGGTTCAATAAAAGAATGGCGACTAAAGCAACAAGGACGATCATAGCTATGACGATCAAAAGCTCCATAAGAGAAAACGCAGATAGACGCAGACATAAATTCTTACGCTGATTTATACAGATTCTTTTTTTCATGTAACCGCCTTAAATTTATAACGATTACTATAAATTATTCGCTTAAAAAATAATCCGGGTGTCGAAAAATTGACAATAAACCCTACTTGATATTCAGAGTTTCTCAAATAAAAGTATAACTGTTTTTCATCTAATTTACTAATGTAACTGCTGGACTTAATTTCAATAATAATTTTATTTTCAACAATAATGTCAGGTTGATAAATTCCCAAAGTTTTATTTGTATCCTTAGATTTTACAGGGATTCTTTTTTCAATTGCAATTCTTAAATTTAATTTAAGAAGTTTCTCGGCGAGTGCATTCTTATAAACAATTTCTTTTTGACCTGGACCATACTGGTTTCTGATCTCATAAAAACATCCGATGATTTTATATGATAAATCAGCATACAAAAAAGTATTATCTATATTTATCTGCGTTGTTTTTATTTTTTCTGCATGAGTCTGCGTATTATGCATATCGGCGTAAATTTATGTCTAATTTATCTTAATCCCTTCCATTTTCACCCCTTCAAACTTAAAAGGACCGACACCCAAAAGGCCGGTGGTAAATTGCTGATTGGTGGACCAGGCGCCGACAGCTCCCTTATCGTCCCAAAATCTGATGCGCCAATAATAAGTAGTACTATTGGAAAGTTGAATTCCGCCATATACAATATCGGGCGACCTGGCGCCGCTTGCGGTTGGGGTCATGCTTACCTGTCCCGAATCCCACATTTCCGCCGTAGTCCAGTTGTCGTCCGTGCCAACCTCAATTTCATAATAGATAGCCGGATCGTTGTCAGGATCATTATGAATGGCGGAAAACTCAGGTGAGCTATCAATAACATTGCTAACCGGAGTAGTTTGGCCTTCGCAGTAGGGACTGGATGGGGCTGTTGGAGCAGAGGTGGTGGTAAAGGAATAGGGAGTGGCTTGAGTTGAGCTCCAGGTATTGGTGCCAGTGGGATCGATGGCATAGGAACGCCAATAATAAGTTTGATTGGGATTTAGAGCAGACTGAATGGTATAAGTTGCCTGAGCGCCGGAAGCATATGAGCTAGCTGACCAGCCGGTA
>Ga0123519_10004463_pt1 | contig 22697 bp, 18 predicted proteins | sample YelNatPaOPRAMG02_FD_87396 | JGI IMG/M metagenome (GOLD analysis project Ga0123519, IMG submission 87396) | Hot spring microbial communities from Yellowstone National Park - Yellowstone National Park OP-RAMG-02 (version 2) | ecosystem: Environmental > Aquatic > Thermal springs > Hot (42-90C) ...
AATACAACATCCAAAGACCTCATGAAACTCTGGATATGAGACCGCCGATTGCTGTATATTTCAACTTGTTCTACAAACCCCGCTTCGACAAGGGGGTGCACTTGAAACTATGGAACCGAACACCCAATTGACTTGTATTGAATTTTTATTATAGAATAATATAGCGAAGGTTCTTTGAATGATCGCTTGCCAAGGAGCGCTTTGCTCCGGCAAGAGGAAAGTCCGAGCACTATCGAAACAATGCAACGGGTAACACCCGTCGGACGCGTTCCAAATAGCGTTTTAGCAAACAAAACCGCGTCTAGAGAAAGTGCCACAGAGACTATACTAGCTTCGTTTAACGAAGCGAAAGGTGAAAAGCCCGGCTAAGCCGGGGATCTCAAGGTAACTTGAGGGTATGGTAAACCTTGCATAGTGCAAGGCGGGGTGGAAAGAAAGGATGCGGCAAAAAAATGCCGCGTAAAGTTCGGTTTCGAAACTCCAATCTTCCCGCCGCATGATCCGAGCTGTAAAGCACGGACACAGATAGATGATCATTGCGCCGCGACGCGGCGAACAGAACTCGGCTTACAAAAGAACCTTCGCGTTTGTTATAATATCGCTGTGAAAAGGAGTGAAATTGTTTTTAGCTTGTTAAAAATCCCCGTTGATGCCGCGGTTATTATGCTTGCCGCAATCGCGGCATATCATTTAAGGCTCGTGTCTGAACCGATACTGGGCATCAATCTGCCCGTTGATATAACAACATATCAACCCTTCAATGAATATATCAAATTTAGCGCGGCAACAACCGCAATTCTTTTACTCATTTTTGCTTTCAGCAAAATGTATTCGATGAAAATCACAACATCAATACCGCGCGAAATCGGCAAGATTTTTATCGCAACAACAATCTGGCTTGCTCTTATAATCGCATATTTCTTTATAATCAGAAAGTTCCCTTTTTCTCGTCTTGAACTTGGATATACATGGCTCATTACGATTATCTTTGTGTCGATTGGGCGTGTTTTAATAAAAATAATTCAGCGAATTCTTTTACGCTTCAATATAGGAAAAATAAATCTGCTGCTGCTCGGAGAAACGAACACTATCAACCTTATACAAAATTCATTAAAAAATAAAAAAGAATATAACATCATCCGGCCAAAAAATCCTATAAATTCAATAGAAGATTTGATTTTGATTACAAAAACAATAAAAATAGACGAAATCATTCAAGGCAAATCAAATATTCCAAAATTAGAAATCCTTGAGTTTTGCAGAGAAAATCAAATAATGTATAGGTTTATTCCTGATCTTGTGGAGGCGCAGCAAACAAATATAGAAATATCTGAAATAAACCAGCTTCCAATCATAACACTTAAACCAACGCCTTTAGACGGCTGGGGAAGGGTTATAAAAAGAATATTTGATATATTCGGCGCGCTTTTGATGATTATTATCACTTCGCCGATAATGTTAATTGCGGCAATATTAATAAAAATAACTTCGCGCGGTCCTGTTATTTTCTCGCGCCGCGATGACGGAACGCCGGTAAAACGCGTAGGTCAAAACAAAAAATTATTCAGGTTTTATAAATTCAGAACAATGTATCCCGGCACTGATAGTTTGCGATACACAAAGCTTGCTCATCTTAATATAAGAAAAAATTCGCCGCTTGTGAAAATAAAAAATGATCCGCGGATAACGCCCATTGGAAGATTTTTGCGTAAAACAAGCATAGATGAACTGCCTCAGCTTTGGAGCGTTTTAAAAGGAGACATGAGCTTGGTCGGACCAAGGCCTCATTTGCCGGAAGAAGTTGAAAAGTATCGCAAAAGCGATTGGTTTATCTTCACAATCAAACCGGGAATAACGGGAATATCCCAGATTCGCGGCAGAAGCGATCTTGATTTTGAAACGGAGATAAAACTTGACGCATATTATATCCGCAATTGGTCAATTTGGCTGGATATAAAAATTTTGCTAAAAACAATCGCGGCGCTCTTCAAAAGCTACAATGAATAAAAGTGATGGGGCGGTTCTCTAAGTTTTGTCATCAGAAAGCCAAAATGTCTAAGAGAACAGTCCCCTATTTGAGCTCGACAAAAGAGAACCGTCCTCGTATACTAAAATCATGATACATAAAATCATAAATTTTATTTTAGGAGATAGAAACGCCAAGGAAATTAAAAAACTTTGGCCAATCGTCCATAAAATCAATAAAATCGAGGAAGATTACCAGAAAAATCTCAAACCAGAAGATATCCCGCGAAAAACAGAAGAATTCAAGGCTCGCCTCGCAACAGGCAAAGAAACCCTTGATGATTTGCTTCCGGAAGCTTTTGCGCTCGTTAAATATGCCTGCCGCGTCAATCTAAACAAAAAATGGGTGGTTCGCGGCCACGAAATAATCTGGGATATGGTGCCTTTTGATGTTCAAATTATCGGCGGTATTGTTCTCCATCAAGGCAAAATAGCTGAAATGAAAACTGGAGAAGGGAAAACGCTTGTTTGCGTCATGCCGGCTTATTTAAACGCGCTTACTGGAAAACCTGTATTCATTGTAACAGTCAACGAATATCTTGCGCGGCGCGATTCGGAATGGATGGGCGGAATTTATAACGCTCTTGGACTCACTGTTGGAGTAACAGTGCACGGTCAAAACGAAGAAGAAAAAAAATACGCTTATTCATGCAATGTTGTATACGGCACCAACAATGAATTTGGTTTTGATTATTTGCGGGATAACATGGCGACATCAATCAATAACGTGGTTCAGCGCGATCTATATTACGCGATTATAGATGAAGTGGACTCTATTTTGATAGATGAAGCCCGCACTCCACTTATCATTTCCGCGCCAGCAGAAGAATCAACCGAAAAGTACATAAAATATTCGCGGCTCATAAGTCAGCTTAAAGAAAATGAAGATTATGTGATTGATGAAAAAATGAAAACAGCAATTTTGACGGAACAAGGCATCGCGCGGATGGAAAACTTGCTGGGCGTTGAAAACATTTATACTGATATGGGTTTCGCGGAAGTGCACCATATAGAAAACGCTTTAAAGGCTTACGCATGTTATAAACGCGATGTAGATTATGTCGTGAAAGATGGCGAGATTGTGATTGTTGATGAATTCACGGGTCGTATGATGCCGGGCAGAAGATATTCGGAAGGTCTTCATCAGGCGATTGAAGCAAAAGAAAATGTGGAAGTAAAACGTGAAAGCAAAACACTTGCGACAATATCATTTCAGAATTATTTTCGTTTATTTAAAAAGCTTGCTGGTATGACAGGCACCGCCGCAACGGAAGCAGAAGAATTTTTACAGATATATGGATTGGATACGCTGATTATTCCAACAAATAAACCGATGATAAGAATTGATCGGCCGGATGCGATTTATAAAAACCAAATTGGTAAATTTAAAGCGGTTGTGGCAAAAATAAAAGAGCTTCATGAAAAGGGACAGCCCGTGCTTGTAGGCACAATTTCTGTTGAAAAATCAGAAATTCTCAGTAAAATGCTGCAAATTGAAGGAATCAAACACAATGTTTTAAACGCGAAATTTCATGAAAAAGAAGCGGAAATAATAGCTGGAGCAGGACAATATGGGGCAGTTACAATCGCAACAAATATGGCAGGACGCGGCACGGATATCAAATTGGGAGAAGGCGTAAGAGAATTAGGTGGACTTTTCATTTTGGGTACAGAACGACACGAATCACGCAGAATTGACAATCAGTTAAGAGGCCGCGCAGGAAGACAAGGGGACCCGGGAGAAAGTCAGTTCTATGTTTCCATGGAAGATGATTTAATGCGGCTTTTTGGCTCGGATCGCGTAAAAAGAATGATGGAGATTTTAAAAATTCCTGATGATATGCCGATTGAAAATAAAATGATTTCCGGAGCAATCGAATCAGCGCAGAAAAAAGTTGAAGGTTATCATTTTGATATCAGAAAGCATCTCGTTCAATACGATGATGTAATCAATATTCATCGCGAAATTATTTATGGCAGGCGGCGCAAAATTTTGGAAAGCGCGAATATTCGCGCAGATATAATGAAATTAATTGATGAATTTGTTGAAAATATCGTAAAAAATTATACGGAGGCGCGCGAACCGGAAGAGTGGGATTATGAAAAAATATATAAAGAAATCGTAACGATTGTTGAAAATCCCTCGCATGAACTCAAATTGCAGGATTTAAAATCGATTTCATCGCAAGAAAAACTGATAGAAATTCTAACTCAATATTTAAAAAATGAATATGAATCGCGCGAAAAACTATTGGATGATATTTCTATAATGCGTGAAATTGAACGAAGCGTTTATTTGCGCACCATAGATATGCTTTGGATGGAGCATATTGATAACATGTCAGCCTTGCGGGATAGTGTATCTTTAAGCGGATATGGGCAAAAAGACCCGTTGATAGAATACAAAAATGCCGCATTTGAAACCTTCAACAAGCTGATTGGAGATATTATAAATGGAACAATCACAATCTTATTCAAAATACCGATTGGCGGTCCAGCGGCTCCGCAGAGAATCACTTTACAAAGCTCTGCGCCAAAAAATATAATAACAAATGAAGACCAAATCGAATCGAGTCTTGTAAAAGGAGTTTCGAGTGAAGCGGAAAATGGTGCGCCGCGGATAATCAAAATAGGATCATCAGTAAACAATCAAACATCTTCAAATCAAGCTTCCGCTGCCGGAGCGCGGAAAATTCCAAAAGTCGGAAGAAACGATCCATGCCCCTGCGGAAGCGGTAAAAAATATAAAAAATGCTGTGGAGCATAATCATAATCAATTAACCAAATAAAATATGAAAGGATTCAACACAAACATCGAAAAAGACACTTTGGAAAATAACAATTTTCGAAAAGTTCTTTACACATCCAAATACAGTCAATTGGTAGTAATGAGCTTGCGGCCGAAGGAAGAAATCGGAATGGAGGTTCATCCTAAAAATGATCAATTTTTCCGATTTGAAAAAGGAAAAGGCAAATGCATAATCAATGGAAATGAATATGAAGTTCAAGACGGATCTGCAATTATCGTGCCTGCGGGGTCCGAACATAATGTTATTAACACTTCAGAAACCGAAGATCTGAAACTTTATACAATTTATTCTCCTCCTCATCATAAAGACGGGATTGTGCGGCTTACAAAAAAAGAGGCCGAAGAAAATGAAGCCGAATTTGACGGAAAAACAACGGAATAATTATTTTGAAAGTTCAAATTTCCAAGCTGTCTCGATAATTTGATCAATATTTGTAAAATTGCGCTTCCATCCTAAAATTTTTTCGGCTTTTTGCGAGTCGGCGATTAAAATTGACGGATCTCCTTTTCTTCGAGGCTTCTTAATAATCTTAAAATTTGACTTTGTTACGCGGCGCGCGGCGTCAATGATTTCGCGGTTTGAATACCCGGAACCGTTTCCAAGATTAAAAATTTCGGCGCGGGAAATATTAACATCGCTATTTTCTAAATATTTCAGTGCAAGCACATGCGCATCAGCAAGATCACAAACATGAATATAATCCCTTATGCATGTGCCGTCTTTTGTTTCATAATCTGTGCCGAATAAATAAAAATCACACTCCCCTTTCGCGGCCTTTAAAATATTCGGGATTAAATGTGTTTCTGGATGATGCCGCTCGCCAATTCCACCTTCAGGATCAGCCCCGGCCGCGTTAAAATACCGCAGACTCACATATGAAAATCCATAACTTGCTCTATACATTTCAAGCGTTTGCTCAAAAATCATTTTTGTTCTGCCATAATTATTTATTGGTTTCAAATCAGATTCCTCTTTTATAGGGATTGATTTTGGTTCGCCGTAAACAGCCGCGCTCGAAGAAAAAATAATTTTTGAAACTCCGTGCCGTCTCATTGTCTCAAGCAAATTAAATCCGCCAACACAGTTCACATAAAAAAATTCCTCTGGATGCATCATGGACAAATCCGCTTCAAGTCTTCCAGCAAAATGCATAACAGCGTCAAATTCGCGTTCGCAAAAAACAGCGTCAAGTTCTTTTGGATCACAAATATCAATCTTAAATAATTTAACACCCTTGGGCACGAATTCCGCAAAACCATTTGATAAATTATCAAGGACAGAAATCTGATAACCGGCGCGGATCAGCGCTCGTACAGCATGCGAACCAATATATCCGGCGCCGCCTGTAACTAGAATATTTTTCATTTGGCGCTGTTTATTTTGTCAAAATAAATATCCCTCGGCTTTGCTCCCTGCACTGGCCCTATATAACCAGCTTCTTCTAATTGATCCAAAATTCTCGCCGCCCTCGCGTATCCTAATTTCATGCGCCTCTGAAGCAGAGACGCGGACGCTTTTTTATGCTCAACAATAACGCGCAAGGCGATTTTGCACAAATCTTCATCACTCATCTCTTCATTGTCTTCATCTTCAGCAAAAGTAGATTCAGGCAAACCGCTGATTTTTTCGGAAGCCAATTCTTGCGCAGTGATAGATTCATCATACTGCGGCTCAATCGCATTGTTCAATTTCACAAAATTTGCCACATCTTCTATTTCTCTTGATGAAACATATATCCCCTGAACGCGGAATGGTTTATCCATTCCTGGCGATAAATAAAGCATATCGCCCTTGCCAAGCAAATCTTCGGCTCCAATTCCATCCAAAATCGTTTTTGAATCAACAGCCGCTCTCACGGCGTAAGCAATGCGGGCTGGAATATTTGCTTTAATTAAACCCGTAACGACATCAACGCTCGGCCTTTGAGTCGCGATTACAAGATGAATTCCAACAGCGCGCGCCATTTGTGCAATCCTGCAAATATACGCCTCAACTTCATTTTTAGCGGCCATCATCAACTCCGCCAGTTCATCAACAATAATCACGATGCGCGGCATCTTGTCTTTGATATTCGGATCTTTATTATGGTCTGTGATATTTCTGTGTTTGGTCTGCTGAAACAAAACATATCTTCTGTTCATTTCCGCGACAACCCACCTAAGAGCAATAACTGCCTTTTCCGGATCCGTAATAATAGGAGTCAAAAGATACGGAATATGATTGTATGTGCTCAATTCAACCCTTTTTGGATCAACCATAATCATTTTTAAATCGAATGGGGTATTTTGATACATAAGAGATAAAATCAAGCTGTTGATTCCAACTGATTTGCCAGAACCAGTGGTTCCAGCGATAAGCAAATGCGGCATAGAAGCAAGATCTTCAACAACCGCCTTTCCGGCAACATCGCGGCCTAAAGGAATTCTCAGCTGAGAATCTACTTCGTGGAATTCTTTGCTTTCCAAAATTTCTTTCAGATGAACTATTGTTCTTTTTTCATTAGGCACTTCTATTCCAACCAATGATTTTCCCGGAATTGGAGCTTCAATGCGCACGGATTTAGCGGCTAGCGCTAGCGCAAGATCGTTTTTTAAAGAAGTAATTTTTGAGAGTTTGACTCCTTCATGAGGACGCAATGTATATTGAACTACTGTCGGTCCGACATGAATTTCGTGCATTGTAACTTCGATACCAAATTGCTCCAATTTTTTTCTGATTTTTTCAGCATTTTCTTTCAATATATTTTCATCGGAAACAGTTGATTTTACAGCTGGACTTAATATATCAAGAGGTGGAAATTTCCATTCCGCCGGCGCTGGAGTATCTATTTTCTCTTCATCATCGCGCAGATTTATAGCTCCATTTTCTGTTTCATTTATATTTTCCGCATCAGCCGCGGCCTCTTCTTCAAGTTCTACATCAATATCAAGTTCTTTTTCTTTATTCGCTTTATCTTCGCCGCTTTCTTCTTCATATTCATCAATCGGTTTTCTGCTTACAAAAATCTCCGGCTCATCTACGTCATCTGAATTTTTGCTTTCATCTATAATCCTCTTTAATTTGATGCCAGGTCTGAAAAAATTGATAAATTGACTAAATGAAATCGAAAAAGCAAAAAGCACTCCTATTATAAATATCGCGATAAAAACAATGCTGGAGCCAAAATGTCCGATTCTTAGTATTTCTCTAAAAATAAAGTTTGTCACAAAGCCAATCAATCCGCCATATTCGCCAGCTTTTCCTACTTCATACAATTCATCCATCTCTACTGACAAATGAAAAATACTTAAAACAGATAGTGTAATCAAGCCCAATCCAAATATTCTTGAAGCGCCGAGTTGAATATTTTTTGAAAAAAACAATGTTATAGAAACAAAAAGCAGAATAGCGGGCGCGCCGTATATTCCCCATCCCAAAATAGGCTTAAAAATACCGGTAATCATATCTCCAACAACGCCGAAATTTCCGCGCAGACTCAAAACAAAAACAACTGCCAAAACAAAATAAATTATTGCTTTTACATCACGGGCCACAACAGATTCAACCTCAAATTTAAATCCAGTGCTTCGTCTAGACCGTCGCTGAATAGAAGACACGCGATTATGGCTTTTTTTCAACCTTGTTCGTCGTTCCATATCAATTATAAAATACTGATTTTTTTGTTAATAATCAAGCAAATGCCAAAACGGCCTGTTATAAAGAATCTTCTCCGGCTCCACCACCGTCAAGGTCATCGCCGGGTTTATCAACCGTAGAAGAATCAAGTACGACATCAACGCTTCTCGAAATGCTGCTTGCTGATTCTGCGGCCTTGCGTCTTGTTTCTAATATATTTTTATCATTTTTGAGGCGGCGACCAACGGCTTCAATACATGCTGAACTAAATGTGAGAATTATATCATGATAAAATGCTAAACTCGCGTGTCTAAATTCTTTATAGAACATTTCACTAATGATAGAAAGCGCTTTCTTCCTAAAATTCGCCATAAAATCAATCAATAAACTGCCGTCTGGATCATTTTCAGTCAAAAACTGTACAAACCTTGATGCCAGAGTTGTAATAGCGGCTATTCCATTCATAGTCAATCCGCCTACTTCTACTGCCACATCAGATTTACATTCATCAAATAATCTCTGTAATTCATTTTGTAAAGCTGAATCAAGCGTCAAAGGCGCTTTTTCGTAGGGTGCTTCGCTCATAATATTTTTGATTAATATTAAGGATTAAGTCTAAATCAATTGTTATTTTATGTCAAATTGTTATATCATTAAAATATGATTAGAACACGCTTCGCGCCTTCGCCGACAGGATTTCTTCATGTGGGAGGATTGAGGACAGCTCTCTATAACTATCTCTTTGCGCGGAAAAACAATGGAAAGTTCATTTTACGCATAGAGGATACAGATAGAAACCGTATTGTTGAAAATGCCGTAGAAAATCTTCTTGAAACATTAAAATGGATAGGACTGGAATTTGATGAAGGGCCGATTTATGGCGGACCGTACGCTCCATATATCCAATCAGAACGTTTCAACATCTATAAAAAATATGCGGATGAATTGTTAAAATCAGGCGCGGCGTATAGATGCTTCTGCACGCCCGAAAGACTAGAAGAAATGCGAAAAGAACAGGAACACCGCCATGAAGCGCCAATGTATGACAGAAAATGTCTTGGGCTGTCGACCGTTGAAATCGAAAAAAACCTCGCGTCCGGCGTACCTTTTGTTATTAGGCAAAAAATTCCGCATGAGCGCACGATAAAAATTGAAGACTTGATCCGCGGCAATGTTTATTTTGATTGCAAAACAATAGATGATCAGATACTTGTGAAATCGGATGGATATCCAACATATCATCTTGCCAATGTGGTTGATGATCATTTAATGGAGATATCTCATGTGATACGCGGTGAAGAATGGCTTCCATCAACTCCAAAACACATTTTATTATATGAAGCGTTCGGCTGGGAGCCGCCAAAATTTGCCCACATTCCCCTTCTCTTAAATCCTGATAGAACAAAATTGAGCAAACGGCAAAACGATGTAAGTGTGGAAGAATACCGCGCCAAAGGATATTTAAAAGAAGCGGTGATAAATTTTATCGCTTTTTTGGGATGGCATCCGGGCAAAAATATCACTAAAGAAATTTATTCTTTGGAAGAACTGATTAAAGAGTTTTCGCTTGAACAAGTGCATAAATCAGGAGCGATTTTCAACATCAAAAAACTGGATTGGTATAACTGGCAATGGAGAAGAAAAATATATTTTGAAAAACTCAACGCCATGGCGCATATACAGGAACCAACTGTAAAAATATCAGCAGACACAAAAGAAAATCATGCCTATACCTTCAAAAAACCTGAAACATTCGAAAAATTTCAACTGCTCCGCGGCGCCGAGTTATTGAAAATCGCCGAACAGTATATAAATCCCGATTGGAAAAAAGAACGCGAACTTCTTTTAAAAGCGCTTGTCACGATCGAAGAAAAAATACTTCAACAGCCGCAAAAAACATCAGATTATGTAAAATTTTATTTCGAAGATCCCACGCCGAATAAATCGCTCATATTAAACGAAAAAATGCAAGTTGATGAAAAGACGGCTCGTATGGCATTAACGGAAGCTGTTGTGGCGCTTGAAAAATTAAATGATTATTATCAGGAGAAAATTCAAAAAGAACTTATGGATGTGATATCTCGTTTGGGCTTTACAAACGGACAGGTTCTCTGGCCGATACGCGTTGCATTAACAGGAGAACAATTTTCACCGGGAGCATTTGAAGTAATCTGGGCGCTTGGAAAAAATCGTACGCTTGCGCGCCTGAAATCAGCAATTAACATTTTCAATATATGAAAAAGCTTATTCTGGTCATATTAATTATCATCATCGGGTTTTTATTTTGGAAATACGGCATTAACTACATCCAAAATTCAAATTCGATAATCAAAGGAATAAACGATTTAAAAAGCGACATCGAAACAAGCATCAACAATTTAAAACATGAAGGCGAACAAAAACTCAAACAAGCAGAAGATTTAAAAAACAAAGCTGAAAACAAAGTGGACAAATTTAATAAAGCTGTGGATGCGGTGAATGAACTAACAAAGTAAACACACGGCATAAGCATAGAATTTGTTATATATCTTGGACATTTATTGCGTAAGACCTTTCGTATTGCTAAAATTAATATATGACAAACCTCATAGAGCTTGTTAAAGAAAAAGCGCGCAGGCGTAAAAAACGCATTGTTTTTCCTGAAGGCACAGAAGAAAGAATCTTGCGCGCCATTGAAATCATTCAAAAAGAAAAAATAGCGTATCCGATTCTGCTTGGAGATGAAAAAGAAATTATAAAAACATCAAAGAATCTCGGCCTTAAAACAAATTTTGAAAATATAGAAATATACAATCCTTTAAAAAGGGCTGCGCAAAGAGAAAAATACAGTAATGAATTTTTCAAGCTGAGAAAAAACAAAGGAATTACAGAAGAAGACGCCCGCAAGATGATGGAAAATTTTGATTATTACGGCGTAATGATGGTTCAAATGGGAGACGCCGATGGAATGGTTTCTGGAGCGCGACATCGTTCAACGGCAGACACGGTTACGCCAGCGCTCCAAATCATTAAAACAAAAGAAAAATTCCATAAGGTTTCTGGGGTTTTCTTTATGATACTGGAAAGACGCCTGCTTTTATTTGCGGATTGCGCGGTTACAATCGATCCAAATTCCTTTGATTTGGCGGGAATTGGCGAAGATACAGCTGAAACAGCAAAAAGATTCGGACTTGATCCACGCGTTGCATTCTTATCATTTTCAACAAAAGGATCAACAAAACATCCAATGACTCAAAAAATGGCGGAGGCCACGGCAATTTTAAAAGATAAAAGACCTGATCTTCTTGTTGACGGAGAATTGCAGGTTGATGCCGCTCTCGTGCCATGGATCGCTGAGAAAAAATGTCCGAATTCGCCCCTGAAAGGAAACGCGAATGTTTTGATATTTCCTGATATACAAGCCGCAAATATTGCTTACAAACTTGTGCAGAGATTAGCGGGTGCGCAGGCAATCGGTCCGATTCTGCAAGGCCTTCAAAAACCAGTCAACGATCTGTCTCGAGGATGTTCGGTGGAAGACATTGTTAATTTGACGGCGTTTACGGCTTGCGAAGTTCTAGAGCCGCAATATAAATGCGACCTAATATATTAGAAAAAATGAAAATTTTAATCATCAATGCTGGATCTTCATCAATCAAATTCCAGCTTATGGATTCAGCCGCAACAATTTGTCTATACAAAGGAATTGTTGAGCTTCCGCCCGAAAAAATAAACAAAAATACCTATTACAAAGGAATAAAATTTATTGTTAATTTTTTGCGCAAAGAAAAGATTATAAAAAATCTTGATGAAATAAAGTTAATCGGCCACAGAGTCGTGCACGGCGGAGAAAAATACAAAAAGCCAACGGTTATCTCATCAGCGGTTATAAAAGAAATCCGCAAGCTCTGCCAACTCGCGCCTCTACATAATCCTGCGAATCTCGAAGGAATTTTAGCATGCAAAAAAATATTTTCAAAGGCTAAACAAATTGCGGTTTTTGATACTGCTTTCTATGCAACAATGCCTGAAAAAGCTTACTTATATGCGCTTCCTTATCATCTGTATAAAAAATACGGCATCCGTAGATACGGTTTTCACGGAACAAGCCATCAATATGTTGTTAATGAAGCATTAAAAATTTTAGAAGAAAAAGAAGGACGCAATTTTGTAAAAAAAGCAAAAATAATCTCATGCCATATGGGAAATGGTATAAGCATAACAGCATCTATAGGGGGTCACGCCATTGACACTAGCATGGGATTCACTCCGCTTGAAGGCATTCCAATGGGAACAAGATGTGGTGATATTGATCCTGCAATTGCATTTTATCTGATAAAAAACGGTATATCAGCTGAAAAAATCGATGAAATTCTAAATCATGAATCCGGTTTTAAAGGCATATGCGGCAAATCAAACATGAAAGATATTTGGGAGCTAATGCGAAAGAAAAACAAAATGGCGCGGCTCGCGATTGAAATTTTATGTTATAGAATAGCGAAATACATCGGCGCTTACGCTTCTGCCATGAACGGTCTCGATGCAATTATTTTTACAGCCGGAATTGGTGAAAATGCGTGGTATATCCGCTCAAAAATATGCAAATATTTAAATTATCTCGGCGTAAAAATCGATGAAAAGAAAAATCGCAAAAATAAAGAATTTATGATTTGCGATAAATCAAGCAAGATTTATGTTTTTGTGATACCAACGAACGAAGAAATGTTGATTGCAAAAGAAAGTTTAAAAATACACTGAAACAGTTGATATTTTCTAACTATATTGAAAATGGAACAAAATTGTAAAAAGTGCGGCGCCAAGTTCAGCTTTACAGACAAAGAATTGGATTTTTATAAAAAACTCGCCGTACCAAATCCTACTCTCTGTAAAGAATGCAGGCGTCAGCGCAGATATGCTTTTAGAAACGAACGTAGTCTTTATAGAAGAAAGTGCGACGGCACTGGCCAAGATATTATTTCAATTTATTCGCCAGACAAGCCGTTTAAGGTGTACAAATCGGAATATTGGTGGAGCGATTCGTGGGATCCAATGAGTTTTGGGCGTGATTTTGATTTTTCGCGTTCGTTTTTTGAACAGTTCCGCGAACTCCAGCTAAAGGTGCCGCGTTTGTATTCCATGGTTCTAAACAATGTAAATTGCGACTACACAAACATGACAAGCGACAATAAAAACTGTTATCTCATTTTTGCCGCGGAAAATAACGAAGACTGCTATTACGGAAAGCTTGTACAAACTTGTAAAGACTGCATTGATAGCGATTTTATTTATAACAGTGAACTTTTATATGAATGCGTGAATTGCCTAAAAGCCTATCACTGCTTTTTCTCGGTAAATTTGGAAAATTCAAACGATTGTTATTTTTGCGCAGATTTGAAAGGATGCAGTAATTGTTTGTTTTCATGGGGATTGCGGAATAAAAAGTATTATATAAATAACAAAGAAAAAACAAAAGAAGAATTCGACGCTGAAATAAAGCGTGTTTTCAGCGATCCTGATGCTGTTATAAAAGCAAAAAATGATTTTCAGGAATTGTTGAAAAACCGCATTGTTAAATTTGCTGATTTGACCAAGTGCGAAAATGTAACGGGAGATTATTTAAAAAACTGCAAAAATACATATGAATCATTCGATGTGATAAACGGATACGACTGTATATATCTTACAGATGCCTGCGATCCCGTGAACACGCATGACAGTTCGTTCATATATTACAAACCTGAACTATGCTATGAAACAATGAGCACATTAAAACTTTATAATGTGCAATTTTCCACATACTGTTATTACTGTTCGAATCTACAGTATTGCGACCATTGTTATAATTCAGAAAACTGCTTCGGATGCATTGGATTAAAACGGGGCGAATATTGCATTTTTAACAAACAATATACGGAAAAAGATTACGAAGAATTGAAATCGCGCATCATCAGGCATATGAAACGCACAGGTGAATATGGAGAGTTTTTTCCGCCGTCACTTAGCCCGTTTGGCTACAACGAAACGGTCGCAAACGATTATTATCCATTAACAAAAGAAAAAGCATTGGAAAAAGGCTATCAATGGAAAGATAAAACATCTCCTTTAAAAGATGGAAAACGTGTTCCGCCGCTTATGGCGAAAGATGCGTCAGACAGTATTGTGGATAATATTTATATGTGCGCGGAATGCTCCAGAGCATTAAAATTTATTCCGCAGGAAATCAAATTTTACAAAGTTCACAATCTGCCTTTACCAGACAGATGTTTTGAATGCAGATATCAATCAAGGCAAAAATTCAGAACAGAACGCAAATTATACGATCGCACCTGTCAAAAATGCAGAAAACCAATAAAAACAGCGTATGCGGAATCACAACCGGAAAAAGTTTATTGCGAAGAATGCTATTTAAAAGTCGTGGAATAAACAATCTTTGTTTCTATACGTAAACTGCAAACAGTTTAACATCACCATACCCACCCCTTCCCAAATCTCAAAAAATCTGATATAATATCATAAAATAACAAAAATAAAACAAAAAATCATGAAACTTCTACCCAAAAAAATCCCGATTAAGGTAGGTAATAAATTTATCGCCGTATTAAACGAAAAAACGGCTCACGCCCTTGATCTTTTTGCTGGAGACCGTATTTCAATCGTAAATGACGCGAAAGGAAAACTCACAGCGATTCTTGATATCACTGAGAGTAAAGATGTCAAAGACAATCAAATCGGACTTTACAGCGAAACATGGAATAAATTAAAGGTTAAACATGGGGATAAAATTTTCGTCTCAATCGCTGAAAAACCAAAATCAACATTATACATAAGAGAAAAACTCAACGGAAAAGAATTAAGCGCCGAAAAAATAGATGCCATAATAAACGATGTTGTAAATGAAGATTTAAGTGAAATAGAGCTTACTTATTTTATTTCCGCCGCATACACAAAAGGCATGAGCGATAAAGAAACAATAGCCCTTACCAAATCCATTGTAAAACACGGCAATCGTCTAGTGTTCAAAAAAAATGATATTATAGCGGATAAACATTGCATCGGCGGAGTGCCTGGCAATAGAACAACAATGATCGTAGTGCCGATCGTCGCGTGCGCGGGAATCAAAGTTCCAAAAACATCCTCAAGAGCAATCACAAGTCCAGCCGGCACGGCGGATACAATGGAAGTGCTGGCAAATGTGCAAAATGACGCAAAAAAATTAACTCAGATAGTAAACAAGGTTGGAGCATGCATCACATGGGGAGGAGGTGTAGATATCGCGGCCGCCGACGACAAAATGATACGAGTAAGACACCCTTTGAGTCTTGATCCAAAAGGCATGCTCTTGGCTTCAATAATGGCAAAAAAATACGCTGTCGGAGCAAAATATGTGCTGATTGACATTCCATTCGGCAAAGAGGTAAAGGTAAAAACACAAAAACAGGCAAACGATTTAAAGCGTGATTTTGAACATATCGGCAGTTTATTGGGAATAAAGGTAAAAGTGATTATCACGAACGGAAGCCAACCGATCGGCCGCGGAATCGGGCCAACATTGGAAGCAATAGATGTTTTAAAAGTATTAAAAAATGAACCAGAAGCGCCTTATGATTTAAGGGCAAAAGCATTAATGATGGCCGGCGTTGAACTTGAATTCACAGGCAAAGCAAAAAAAGGACAGGGAGAAAAAATGGCAACCGAAATTTTAACCTCCGGAAAGGCGTATAAAAAATTTATGGAAATTGTCGAGGCGCAAGGAGCAAAACATCCAAAACTGATTCCCGGTCCATTGTTTTTTCATGTGACATCACCTCGCGAAGGTGTTATAAAGGCATTTCAAACAAAAAGATCGCGCACATCGCGCGCATCGCGGGCGCTCCAAAAGACCAAAACGCGGGCGTTTATCTTTACAAAAAAATCGGAGACCGCGTTTTAAAAAACGAACCTCTGTACACGATTTACGCTGAAAATGAAGATAGACTTGCTTATGCAAAAAAATATCTAATAGACATAGGGTATGACATACGATGAAATAGTTAAAGGAATAAAAAATCTAAAAATACAAGGGGCGGAAAAAATAGCAATTGCAGCCATTGACGCATTCTCACAAAAAATAACTGAAACGCATGACCGCAAAAAGCTTGCGAAATATATGGCCGAATTAATCTCTTTGCGGCCGACCGAACCGGCTTTAAGAAATGCACTGAAATTCTGCTATGAGAATTTCGAAAAAAATCCGCGGGCATGCCAGATGGCGCATGATCATTTTAAAAAATCGCAGGAATTAATCGCGGAATACGGCGCAAAAAAAATACACAACGGCATGATTGTCTTTACACACTGTCATTCCTCAACCGTTGAGGCCATTTTGATTAAAGCGCGCCGCCAAGGCAAAAAATTTGAAGTCTATAACACGGAAACGCGACCGAAATTTCAAGGCAGAATCACAGCCGCGAATCTCGCAAAAGCCGGCATAAAAGTCACGCATTTTGTTGACAGCGCAGGAAGAACCGCCATGAAACACGCGGATATATTTTTATTCGGCTGCGACGCAATCACCAGCGAAGGAAAAATCATAAATAAAATAGGAACGGAATTTCTCGCGGAATTCGCGAATAAAGCAAGGATTCCATCTTATTCATGCACAAATTCATGGAAATTTGATCCGGAAACCATTTATGGATTTGAGGAAAAAATAGAAGAGCGGGATCCGAATGAAGTATGGGAAAATCCGCCGAGAGGAGTAAAAATTTTCAATCCTGCGTTTGAAATTGTCGCCCCGGACATTATCACGGGAGTAATAACGGAAATAGGCATATTCAAACCAGAAACCTTGATAGCTGAGGTTCAAAAATTCTATCCATGGATGTTTAAAGATCGCGCGCAAAATGATCACAAAAAAAGATTATAAATATCTGCAAATAATAGATAAAATGGAACCGCGAGCAAAATGTCTACGCGCCAATATCGCCGCTCTGGTGGTAAAAAACGGCCGCATTCTTTTCAAACATACAAACGACTGGCACCGCCAGTATCCATGTTCAAAAATCGGATGCATCCGCGATATCAAACATATCAAATCTGGCGAAAGGCGTGAAATTTGTTATGGAATGTGCGCAGAACAATGGATTATAGCAAAAGCATGCAAAAAAGGCGTAAGCCTCCGCGGCGCCACTCTTTATTGCACAAAACATCCTTGCAGAATCTGTTCAAGTTTAATCGCGGAAAGCGGAATTAAACGGGTTGTTTATCAGGAAGGATATCCAGAGGTGCTGCCTCATTTTGATATCCTGCGAGATTCCGGCGTAAAGGTTGAAAAAGGACCAAACACAAATCTAAAAAGCTACCGCCGACTGAAAAGCGACACGATTTAATCAAAATTTTTACTGAAATGTCAAAAAAATATCTGTATAATTTGGCGGTATGAATATCGCTGTTTTTACAGATACTTTTCTGCCAATGACTGATGGTGTTGTAAGCATGATTTTAAATTCTTCTAGAGAATTGATACGGCGCGGCCACCGCGTTAAAATTTTTGCCCCGAAGATAGAAGGAGTGGAAAAATATATAAAAAATCTGCGGAATCTTGAAATTGTTTTCTATAAATCAATGGATACGCCGAATGAAGAAGTAAAATTATCAGCCGTGTGGCTACCGAAAACAATCCGTGAACTCAAAGCATTCAAAACGGATGTTGTCCATTTTCATTCGCCGTCAATGATCGGTATTGAAGGCATAATCGCGGCAAAAATCCTGCATATACCGATTGTCGCGACATTTCACACATTTTTGGCGGATTTTGAGTATATGAAAAGTATCGGCATACCAAAAATTCTTATTAAATTATCAAGCAATATAATATGGAAACTTTTGATTTTCATTTACGAAAAAGCCGATGCGATAATATCTCCATGTAAATACACAAAAAAAGTTCTGCTGGAAAAGAAAATTAAAAAACCGATTATTGTGATTCCGAACGGAATAAAATTTAATAACAAACAACTCGAATTTAACAAAAAATCTTCTAATTGTCTTTATGTAGGGAGACTTGGGCCGGAAAAAAATCTCGAGACGCTGGTTAAAACTTTTAAATTTGTGGCCAATAAAATACCATCGGCAAAACTTATTGTTGTGGGAGACGGTCCAAAAAAGAAAACAATGCAGAATCTTGCAAAACAGCTTAAAATAAGCAAAAAAATTATTTTCAAAGGCAAAATAGAAAATGAAAAACTTATGAAAAAAGGAGAAATTTTCAAAAAATGCGCTCTATTTATAAATACCGCCCTTGCGGAAAATCAACCTGTCTCCGTTATTGAAGCGATGTCTTTCGGCTTGCCAATCGTCGCAATAAAAACAAAAGGCATGCCGGAACTTGTCAACGGCAACGGATTTTTGTGCGAAAATGCAAATCCAAAAGAAATCGCGGAAAATGCAATAAAAATTCTGCGCAACCAAAACTTGAGATATAATTTTTCAAAAGCGTCACTCCAAAAAGCAAAAAAATATAATATTTCATATTCCGTCAAAAAACTGGAAAATCTTTATGAAGGTTTGAAAAAGATTACAAGGTAAATTTATATATCTTTTTCTGATCAGCAATATATATCTGATTAGCGGTCTTATCGAAATATATAGAACGCACCTCCCCTATTCCATCAAATTGATATTGCCGCGCGTAGCTCAAAGCCGCTCCTTTCTGCTCTTTTTGATAAACATATAAACGATTTTCCTTATCGTCTAGAACAAAAATCTGGAGCATATCACCATCCGTATATACTTTTGACGCTGAGGATAAATCTCTAAACGAAATTTTTAATAAAGGGGTTTCTTGAACTCTTCCGGCGTAAAATCGTTTAATACTGCCGTTTTTATAAGCCACATAAATATTCCCATCCAAAGCAAAATCAACAGCATCTTTCATATCACCATCCTGCCTATAAGCTTCGGCGTTAGAGAACATATCTTTCGTATTCATATAAGAATATCTCCAAATTTGATTTTCATCTGGATTTAAAATATAAATCCTATTATTCCAAGTTTTGATTGAAATCCCTTTATGGAATACACCATCAAGCGTAGACATATATCTAAAATTTCCATCTTTAAATTCAATCACTTTTCCTGATTTTGTAAGAAAAACCAAACTCTCGCGATCAACGAAGACAGCTCCGGATATTACAGTTTCTCCATCAGCTATAGTCATTGGGGCGCTTACCTTATCTAAAATCAATTCAAAAAGCGATGTGTCGTCAAAGATATAAGTTCTGTCTTTCAGTTGAAGCATGCAGAGAACATTGATATTTGATTTTATTTTGCTTAAATCCAAAAATACTTCGGGTGTGACTTTTTTGGTATTATCAAGCGTATCGCGGACTTCCTGAATTCGAGATAAAACTTCCGTGGCCTTTGCGCGCATATCGGTATTCAAAACTTCTTTTGCTGTTTGTTCTGCGTGAGCCAAAATCACTCCTGCCGCGCTTTTATCGTATTGACCTTTTGTAAGAGCTTCGCTTATTTCATCGCGGGCTTGATTCAATTTTGCGTCAAGAGCCGTTAAAGTTTCGTTTTTATTTTGGCGATATTTTGTTATTCCTATAAAAAGCCCAAGAACAACAACAATCGCAATAAATGCGGCAAGTATTTTATCTTTTAATGACGCGGGGTTCGTAAATTTTAAGCGTAAATCGTTGATTTTGCGGATAGCATTCTGACCTCGCTCTCCAAATTTATTCCAATCTATCCGCTTAAGATTTTCGGATATACGGCTGAAATCAATTTGGTTTAAATAAGGCACTTTCTTCATAAATCCGAGTTTGCTGGCTATAAAAGACGGCTTTATCTCAATTTCTTCTTCTATTTCTTTCTGCTCCAAAGCATTAATGCCGGCAATGGCTATCTTGCCGAGAATTTCTGGCGCAACAATGCTGTTTAATTCTTCAAGCGACTTCACGACATTTAAAGGAGAAATGCATTTCGCAAGCTCTGATTTTGAAATATATCGCAACAATCTGCTGGATGATAAAATAATAAAATCGTTTATTTCAAGCGCTCCGCTAGCGATATTTGTAAAAAATTCATAATTATCGTCGCTTAAACCTTCAGTAATAATGCTCACATATCTTCTTCTTACCAAATAAGCTTCTGCTTCGCCGCATTGCGATAAAAACAGGGATTCATTAACAATAGCCGCAATCACAATGCTTAAATTTCCGATATAATGAGAGCTTTTTTCCGCTTTAAAAGACTCCAGTTTTTTATTTACCTCTTTAAGTCCGCTTTCAAATCTTGCATATGGATCCGCGTTAATATCGGCAAAAAATCTTTTGCGCATTGTGTCAAAAACCGATTCGGCAATTGATTCTGCTTCCGCTGGATTATTTTGTATTTCAAGGGTAATCCAAAGTCTGCCTCCTTTTTCTCCATAATCATCTATTGAATCATAAACATAATTTTCAAGAAAGCTATTTTCATCTCTTCCAATAAACAAAAATTCATAATTTATATTGAGTGCCATATTTGATAATTTCCGCCTGTAAATCCGCACGCATTAATAATTCGCGTTAAATATACAATATATAAGAAAACTTTGCAATAACTTATAATACAAAAAGTGATAAAATTGACTTTATGATATTTTCACGCTATTTTTCACAAAGAAAATAAATAAATTTATATACAATGCTTGCAAAACTTAAAAAACGAAAGAGGGCTCGCACACACGGTTTTCTAAATAAAATGAGAACAAAGGGCGGCCGCAAAGTTTTATCAAGAAGAAGAGCCAAGGGAAGAAAAAAATTAACGCCTGTTTGATATGCTTTCAAAGCAAAATAGGCTGAGAAAAAACGATGTGAAATTATTGCTCAAAAAAGGAGTTAAGATAAAATCGGATAATTTTTTTGCGATAATCCGCGCAAATAAACTAGGAGTAAATCGCTTTTGTGTTATAATAAGCAAGAAGCTTAAACTTAAGTCTGTTCATAGAACACAATTAAGGAGAAAAATCTATGCGGCGGCAGGAGAAATTTACGCAGTTTTAAAAATAAATAAATCTTTTGATGCCGCGTTATGCCCAAATAATCAAATGACAACCAAAAAATCTTCCGATATAACAAAAGAGATAATAAAAATTTTTAAGAAATGGGAAAAAATATCCTAAAAAATGTAATCATTTTTATAGTAATCTTTCTGGCGATAAATTTAATATTCAACGCTTTTAATAAAAATAGCGGCGGCGAATCTCTGCTTGATAAAAACGAAATAGGAATACAGGTTTCTAAAGAGATACCGCTTGATAAAACAGTTATTGTGGAATTAAAAAATAACACAAAAGAAAACATCGCGATCAAAAACGCGTGCCCTCATAATCCGCTGGAAGTATATAAATATATCAATGACGCATGGCAAAAAATTGAATCCCATCCAAAGATGAATTGCTCGGAAGCAACGGATTTTATCATAATGCCGGGCAAAACACTTCTAATTCCTTATGATAAATGGAATCACAGTCTTTTTGGAGAAATCGGAAAATATAAAATATCGCTCACCGCAAAAATCGGCAATGCGGAAAAAACATTTGAATCAAACGAATTTCAAATAATACCTCAGGGTTTCTGGAGAAAATTATGGAATAACTTTTTCTATCATCCCATATATAACACGCTAATTGTAATTACAAATATACTTCCGTATAAAGATTTCGGCTTCGCGATAATAATACTAACAATCATCATCAGACTATTGTTATATATTCCATCCCGTAAAGCGCTTGAATCTCAAAAAAGAATGCAGGAAATACAGCCGGAGATTGATCGTTTAAAAGAAAAATATAAGGGTAATCAGCAATTGATAGGACAGGAGACAATGCGTATATTCAAAGAAAACAAGGTAAATCCGTTTGGCGGCTGTCTGCCGATTTTAATTCAATTTCCGTTTTTGATAGCCATTTTCTATGTGGTTCAAAATGGATTGAATGTAGATAATTCATATATGATTTATGGCTTTTTGAAAGGAATAACGCTTGATAATATAAACATCATGTTTCTCGGGGTTTTGGATCTCACAAGAAAAAACCCATACATTCTTCCTTTGATAATCGGCGGACTGCAGTTTTTGCAAATGAAATTATCATTTATCAAGGGTAAACAGGAGGAAAAGTCAAAATCCGAAACGCAAAGCGTCAACAAAATGATGCTGTATTTTATGCCTGTAATGATAGCGATTTTCACCGCTTCCGTGCCGGCGGGTGTTGGGCTTTATTGGGGTACTTCAACGCTG
>Ga0123519_10004466_pt1 | contig 22694 bp, 23 predicted proteins | sample YelNatPaOPRAMG02_FD_87396 | JGI IMG/M metagenome (GOLD analysis project Ga0123519, IMG submission 87396) | Hot spring microbial communities from Yellowstone National Park - Yellowstone National Park OP-RAMG-02 (version 2) | ecosystem: Environmental > Aquatic > Thermal springs > Hot (42-90C) ...
GTAAGGACGGCGCACGGGCTGTCCCCGATTTGACATTTCCCGGAGGAGCGCTATAATGCGCCCGAAAACATCATAACATCAGATGTTATGAAGTTACGCCCATACAGGAGTGCTCCATGCCCATCGCACCCCTGGCACGCGATACCCTGACGGACGGCGTCATCCGCGAGCTTCAGCGCATGATCGCCGCCGGCGAGGTCGAACCCGGCGGCTGGCTCCCGCCCCAACCGGAGCTGGCCCAGCGCTTCGGCGTCGGCCTCTCCACCGTGCGCGAGGCCATCAAGGCGCTGACGCTGGTCGGCCTGCTCATCCCCCAGCCCGGCCGGGGCACGCAGGTCAGCCCGGATGCGCCGGCCATCCTGGACACCTCCACCCTGGTGCGGGCGCGGCTCCAGGAACTCGACGCCATCCAGCTCTGCGAGGCGCGGCAGTTGATCGAGGTGGGGCTGAGCGTCCTGGCCGCCCAGCGCGCCACCGCCGAGGACATCGCCGGCATCGAGGCCGCCCTGCGCCGCATGGAGGAAACCCTGCACGACGACCGGGCCTTCGCCGCCGCCGACCTGGAATTCCACCTGGCCGTCGCCCGCGCCGCCCGCAACCGCCTGCTGGAGCGCTTCTACCAGGTCTCGCGCGAACTGCTGGCGGAGACCACCCAGTACCTGGTGGCCCTGCCTCAGGTGAAGGAGCATTCCATCCAGCTCCAGCGGGAGATCCTGCACGCCATTCGGGCCGGCGACCCCGAGGCCGCCCGGCGCGCCGCCGAACGCCATATGGCGTACCTGGGCCAGCTCATCGCCGGCTCCCAGCCATAAGACGCATCGCGCCGTACCAATATCATATCGTACAAGGAGAGAGACATGAACAGAAGCAGTTACGCGCCGTATGTCACCCCGCAGTTCGCCCTGCTGTCCGAGGGTCAGCTCGAGGAGATCCATTTCGCCACGCTGGAGGTCCTGCGCCGCACCGGTGTGCGCTTCCATCACCAGGGCGCGCTGGAGCTTCTGCGCCGGGCCGGCGCCTTCGTGGACGGGAACCTGGTGAAGTTCCCCGCCTCGCTGGTGGAGAGCGCCCTGGCCTCCGCCCCGCGCCGCGTCGTCATGTGCGACCGGCACGGCGAGCCGGCCATGCTGTTGGAGGGCCGGCGCACCTACTTCGGCACCGGCTCCGATACCCTGCGCCTCCTGGACCCCGTCACCGGCGAACGCCGCCCCTGGACCACCCAGGACATCTGCGACTCCTACCGCCTGTGCGACGCCCTGCCCAACATCCATTTCGTGATGTCCAACGGCATCCCCAGCGACGTGCCCGAGGGGATCTCGCTGTACCAGTGGCAGTACTTCCACCTCCTGCAGAACACCACCAAGCCCATCGTCTTCGTGTGCAATGACTACGCCGACGCCGCCAATATCATCGAGATGGCCGGCATCGTGGTGGGCGGCAAAGAGCGACTGCGGGAATGCCCCCTCCTCCTGCTGTATTCGGAGCCCAGTTCGCCGCTCCAGCAGAGCGAGACCGCCATTGATAAGCTCCTGCTGATGGCGGATACGGCGACGCCTGTGGTGCATTCCCCCGGCCCCATGATGGGCGCCACCGCCCCCATTCACATGGCCGGCGGCCTCGTCATGTCCAACGCCGAGATCCTCAGCGCCTTGGTGGTGCATCAGCTCAAGAACCCCGGCGCGCCCTTCGTGTACGGCGCCGGCCTGCACCATATGGACATGAAGTCCATGCAGATCTGCTACGCCTCGCCGGAGTTCCAGCTCACCAAGGCGGCGGTGGCCGAGCTGGGGCGCTACTACGGCCTGCCGACCTGGGGCTATGCCGGCTGTTCCGATGCCAAGGTCATGGACGAGCAGGCGGCGGCCGAAGCCATGCTCTCCGTCATCATGGCCAAGCTCTCCGGCGCCAACCTGATCCACGACGTGGGCTATATGGAGAGCGGGCTGACGGTTTCCCTGGAGATGATCGTGCTGACCGACGAACTGGTCGCCCTGGCCGACCACCTCATCAAGGGCATCCAGGTGAACGACGAGACGCTGTGCGTGGACGTCCTGCATCAGGTTGGCCCGGGCGGCAATTTCCTGGCCCATCCCTCCACCGTGGCGCACTTCCGCGACTTCTGGTTCCCGAGCCTTTCGGACCGCTACACGTACGAGGATTGGGCGGGGCGCGGCCGGCAGGACATGTTCCAGCGGCTGAACCAGCGGGTGCGCGATATCCTGGCCACGCACCAGCCCGAACCCCTCCCCAAGGAGACGGTCGAGCGGATGCGGGCGGTCATCGCCTGAGCCAATAGACAGGAGGAGAGCATGACCTACGCCTATCTGGGCAAGGGGGATATGCACGGTCGGGTGTTTCGCATCAAGCCGGGGCAGTACATCGCCGGCCATCCCATCGGCATCCTCCATCTGGAGGTCTGGTATCCCCTGCTCCCCGGCAACGTGGTGAACGCCAGCACCTATGATTTTCCGGTGCGTCTGAAGCTGGTGAAGGGGGCCACCCAGGAGCGCATGCTGGGCGGGGACCCGACCCTGTTGGACGACATCATCGCCGCCGGCCGCGAGCTGGAGCAGGAGGGCGTGCGCGCCGTGGTGGGCGCCTGCGGCTACTTCGGCAACTTCCAGCCGCAGGTGGCTGCCGCGCTGGATGTGCCGGTGTTCCTCTCCAGCCTCCTGCAGGTGCCGCTCATCCATCGTGCGCTGAAGCCGGGGCAAAAGGTGGGCATCATGTGCGCGGATTCCCGCTTCCTGCGCCGGCAGACCCTGGAGGCCTGCGGCATCACCCCCGATATCCCCATCGCCGTCGTGGGCCTGGAGGATCAGCCGGAGTTCGGCAAAATCCTGTACAGCAAAGGGGAGTTCGACTACAGCCGGCTGGAACAGGAGGTGGTCTCCTGCGCCCAACGTTTGGTGCGGGAGAATCCGGAGGTGGGCGCCATCCTGCTGGAATGCAGTGACCTGCCCCCCTTCGCCGCGGCGGTGCAGGCGGCGGTGGAGCTTCCGGTGTTTGACTTCATCACCCTCATCCGCTGGGTGTACCACGCGGTGGTGCAGAAGCCGTATGAAGGCATATGCTGAGGCGACCCCAGCGCCTCAGCGGGAGCGGGCCGATGGATGTGGAAGTGTTTGCGCGGCCGCGTTTCGCGGTGCTGTCTCCGTACCAACGCCGGCGCGTCGCCGAGGGCGCCCTGGAAATTCTGGAGCGCACCGGCGTGCACCTGAACCATGCCGGCGCCATCGAACTGCTGGCCGGTGCCGGCGCGCGGGTGGAGCCTGATACCACCCCCGCCGGCACGGCCGGCTACCGCGTGCGCCTGCCGGCCTGGCTGGTCCAGCAGGCGCTGGAATCCGCCCCGCGCCAGGTGGTGATCTATGACCGCCAGGGCCGGCCGGCCATGCGGTTGGGGCAGGGACGCAGTTACTTCGGCGCCAATATGGACGCCCCCATGCTCTTGGACCCGCAGAGCGGGCAACATCGCCCCCAAGAGGAGGCGGACGACGCCCGGCATGCCCGGCTCATTGATGCCCTGCCGCATCTCCGCTTCCTGATGTCCGCCGGCTTCGCCGCCGACCGGCCGGCGCACCTGGCGGATCGCTACGCGGCGCGGCAGGCACTGCTGAATACCAGCAAGCCCGTGCTGGCCATCACCCTGTCGCGTGCCTCGCTGGAAGCCGTGCATGCGATGGCGGCGATCATCGCCGGCGGCCGGGAGGCTCTGCGCCGGCGGCCCTTCCTGCTCCATTACTCCGAGCCCATCTCGCCCCTACTGCATCCCGATGAATCCCTCGCCAAACTGCTGTACTGCGCCGAATGGGAGATACCGCTGGTGTATACCCCGTACCTGGCCATGGGCGCCACCGCGCCCTGCAGTCTGGCCGGCGCGCTGAGCCAGGCCTGCGCGGAATCCCTCTCCGGACTGGTCATCCATCAGTTAGCACACCGCGGCGCCCCTTTTATCTTCGGGGCCATGCCCTCAGTCATGGACATGCACAGCACGGTCTTCTCCTACGGCGCGCCCGAACTGCACCTGCTCCTGGCCGGCATGTCCGAGATGGCGGCGCACTTCGGCCTGCCGAACTTCGGCACCGCCGGCTGTGGCGATGCCTGTACCTTTGACGGTCAGGCCGTCCTGGAGGCCGCCCTGTCCTGCACCTTCGCTGCGCTCAGCGGGGCGGACCTGATTCATGATGCGGGGCTGTTCGGGAGCGCGCAGGTGGTCCTGCCGGCGATGTATCCCGTGGTGGATGAGATCGCCGGCATGCTGGAGGTGATGCTGGGCGGGATACCCGTGGGAGATGAGGACGCGGCACTCGACCTGATAGACGAGGTCGGGCCTGGCGGCGAGTTCCTGACGCTGGAGCACACCCTGCGGAGCTTTCGCGCCTTCTGGCGGCCGGCCCTGCTGGACCGCAGTGGCTATCAGGCCTGGTCCTTGGCCGGCAAACCAGATTTCGCCGCGCGCGTGCACGCCCGCCTGCGGAACCTGCTGGAGACCCACCAGCCGGCGCCCCTCTCACCCGAGGTCGTGCGCGAGCTGGACGCCCTAGCGAGAAGCTGGGAAGCAGAGGCTTAGATAACGCCGGCCAGCAAGAGGTAATAATAGGCGCCGGGGATGACGAACAGCAGGCTGTCAATGCGGTCCAGCATTCCCCCGTGGCCGGGGATGAGGTTGCTGGAGTCCTTGGCGCCGACCTGCCGCTTGAACATGGATTCCGCCAGGTCCCCGAACGGCGCCACCGTGGCGATCAATGCCCCGAGGGCCAACCCATGCCAGGGAGAGAGGCCCAACAGCCAGGCCACCGCCGGCGTCAGCACGACGCCCGTCAGCCATCCCCCAACCGCTCCCTCCCATGTCTTCTTCGGGCTGAGGCGGGGCGCCAGAGGCCGCCGGCCCCAGCGCCGGCCGACGAAATAGGCGCCGCTGTCGGTGATCCAGGTGGAGAGCAGGGCCAGCGCCGTCCACCACAGGCCCTGCGGCGCCAGGCGCAGGGCGACGAAGTGCCGGCCCATCCAGCCCAGGTAGAGCGCGCCGGCCAGCGTCGCCAGGGCATCCACGCCGGGCCGCGTTCGCCCGGGCTGGAGCATGTGCCAGACCAGGGCGCCGGCGGTGCACAGGGTGACGACCAGCTCCAGCCAGGGGCGAGCTGACGGAAGGATGGGAGGAAGGACCAGGGCGGCCGCAAGGAGCAGGCCGATGATCTCCTGCGGGGCCAGTTCGGCCTTTCGGAGCAGGCCGTACAGCTCGTGGAGGGCCAAGCCGGCCACGACCAACACGGCGCCGGCGAACCACCAACCGCCCAGATAGAGGAGCACGGCCACGATGGGCAGAAGGACCAGGGCGCTGAGGACGCGGGTGCGCAGCATAGCGATGCTCCGATGAGGTAGTTGGGTTATTGGTCGAGCACGCGCCCGTAGCGGCGCTCGCGCTGGCTGTACGCGACCAGCGCCTTATACAGCTCCTCGCGGTCGAAATCCGGCCAGTAGACCGGGGTGGAATAATATTCGGCGTAGGCGCTCTGCCAGATGAGGAAATTGCTCAGCCGCATCTCGCCGGCGGTGCGGATGATGAGGTCCGGGTCCGGCAGGCCGGCGGTGTACAGGTACGAGCTGACCACTTCTTCTGTCACCTGTTCCGGCGTCAGGCCGTCCGCCATCATGCGGTGGATGGCATGGACGATCTCCTGCCGGCCGCCGTAATTCAGCGCCACGTTGAGGATGATGCGGTCGTTGTCCTTCGTCTGCTCGATGGCGGAGAGCATCTTGTTCTGCAGGTGCTCGGGGATGCGCTCCAGACTGCCGATATGGCGGATCTGCACCCCCTGGGCCTTGAGGCGCCTGGTCTCTCGGTCAATGACCTCGCTGAACAGACGCATCAGGTGATCCACTTCTTCCTGCGGGCGCGACCAGTTTTCCGTCGAGAAAGCATACAAGGTCAGGATTTTCACGCCGAAGTCGACGCAGGCCTCCAGCACGCGCCGGATGTTTTCGGTGCCGGCGCGGTGGCCGGCGACGCGCGGTAAGCCGTGCGCCTTGGCCCAGCGCCCGTTGCCATCCATGATGATGGCCACATGGGTGGGCACACGCGTCAGGGGTTCATATCCTTCTGTCGCCATAGTTCAGGCTCCTTGTCCTTCGGGCAGGCCGGCGAAGAAAAAGGGCGAGGAGATCGCCTGGCGCGAGCCCTCGCCTCACAGGGTTGCATGGGATGCGTACCGAGGAAACCGACCGGCTAAATCTCCAGAATTTCCTTTTCCTTAAGCTTGCCCAGCTCGTCAATGCGGGCGATGAACTGGTCCGTCAGCTCCTGGACCTTATCCCGCCCCTTATGGAAGTCGTCCTCGGAGATGATCTTCTCCTTTTCCAGCTCGCGCAGGTCGTCAATGGCACTGCGGCGGATGTTGCGCACCGCCACGCGCGCCTCTTCCACCCGCTTATTGACGATCTTGACCAGCTCCTGCCGGCGCTCCTCGTTCAATCGCGGGATGACCAGCCGGATGATCTTGCCGTCGTTGTTCGGCGTCAGCCCCAGGTCCGACTTCAGGATAGCTTTCTCGATGGCGGAGAGGATGCTGGCATCCCACGGCCGAATGGTCAACAGCCGCGGCTCCGGCACCGAGATCGTGGCGAGCTGGTTCAACGGGGTCGGGGTGCCGTAATAATCCACTTTGATGCGCTCCACCAGCGCCGGGCTGGCGCGCCCAGTGCGCAGCGCGCGCAGGTCTGCCTGAAGCGCCTCCACCGCTTTTTCCATTTTCTCGGTTGCTTCGGCTAATACTTCGTCGATCATGGGCGCCTCCTTCCTTGCCGCGTTGGTCGCGGTCCTGCGGCTAGCCGCGACAGATGATGGTGCCCACCGGCTCGCCCAAGACCACTTTCTCCAGGGTGTTCGGCTTCCAGAGATTCACCACCACGATGGGCAGGTCATTGTCCATGCACAGCGAGATAGCGGTGCTGTCCAGCACCCCCACGCGCATGTTCAGCGCCTCGATGTAGCTCAGGCGGTCGAACTTCTTGGCGTTGGGATTGATCATCGGGTCCTCGGCGTACACGCCGTCCACCTTGGTGGCCTTGACCAGCACCTCGGCGTTGATCTCCATACCGCGCAGGGCGGCGGCGGTGTCTGTGGTGAAATAGGGGTTGCCGGTGCCGGCCCCAAGGATGACCACCCGCCCCTTCTCCAGATGGCGGATGGCGCGCAGGCGGATGTACGGTTCGGCGATGGCTTTCATCTCGATGGCCGTCTGCACGCGGGTGACCACGCCGGCGCGCTCCAGGGCGTCCTGCAGGGCCAGGGCGTTCATCACCGTCGCCAGCATGCCCATATGGTCGGCGGTCGCCCGCTCCATGCCGTGGGCCAGGCCGTCCTTGCCGCGCCAGAGGTTGCCGGCACCCAACACGATGGCGATCTCCACCTCATGGGCCTCTTTGACGTGCTTGATCATCTGCGCCACTTCATCCGCCCGATGAGGGTCGATGCCGAAACCGCCCGGGCCGGCAAGGGACTCGCCGCCCAGCTTCAGAATGATCCTGCGGTACTTCACATTGCTCATACGCGCAACCTTTACGCAAGATGGGACTGGCCTGCATAAGCAGGCCAGTCATACCGTACTGAATTGGGGGATTATTCTCCCACCGAAAAGCGCACGAAGCGCCGGACGACGATGTTCTCCCCCATCTTGGCGATGGCCTGGGTGATAAGCTCGCCCACGGTGATGTTGCCGTCCTTGATGAAGGGCTGGTTCAGGAGGCAGGCTTCCTCGTAGAACTTCTGAAGCTTGCCCTCGACGACTTTCTCGATGACCTCCGCCGGCTTGCCCGAATCGGCGAGCTGGGCGCGGTAGATCGCCTTCTCCCGCTCCAGCACCTCGGGCGGAATGTCCTCCGGCCGGATGTACTGCGGGCTGGCCGCCACCACCTGCATCGCCAGGTCATGCGCCAACTGCTGGAATTCGGGCGTGCGGGCGACGAAGTCCGTCTCGCAGTTCAGCTCGACGAGCGCCGCCACGCGGGCGCCGGTGTGCACGTAATGCCCGATAATGCCCTCGTGCGCCTCGCGGTCGGCCTTTTTGGCGGCCTTGGCCACGCCCTTCTCGCGCAGGATTTCCACAGCCTTATTCATATCGCCGCCGGCCTCTTCCAGCGCCTTGCGGCACTCCAGGACGCCGGCACCGGTCATTGCGCGCAGTTGCTTGATGTCTTCGGTCGAAACAGTCACGGTAGTATATCCTCCTGCATTGGCAGTATTATTCTTCCTCTTCCTCGCCCTCCGCCAGCTCGGCGGCGGGGATGTCCTCGTCCTCCCACTCCTCGTCTTCGTCCTCGTCCTCGAACTCGGACTCGCCGCCGAACTCGCCGGCCTTCACCCGGGCCAGCAGGCCAGGCGCCAGATAGCGCTCATCCCCTCCCGCCTCCGGGGCTTCCTCCGCTTCCTCCTCTTCCTCGGCCTCCGCCTGCAGGGTAGCCCGCAGGTTCTGGCCCTCGATCACCGCGTCCGCGATCTTGCCAACGATGAGCTTGATGGCGCGGATGGCGTCGTCGTTGGAGGGGATGCAGATATCAATCGGGTCTGGGTCGCTGTTGGTGTCCACCATCGCGATGATGGGAATGCCCAGACGATTGGCTTCTTTGACCGCCAGCTCCTCGCGGGTGGTATCGGTGATAAAGACGATGTCGGGCAGGCGGTGCATATTGCGCAGGCCGCCCAGCCGGCGCTGGAGCTTGGCGATGAGTCGCTGTTTGGACAGAGCTTCTTTCTTGGTCAGCCGGTTGAACTCGCCGCTGGCCAACTGCTGTTCCATCTCGATGAGCTTGTCAATCCGCCGGCGGATGGTGACCCAGTTCGTCAGGGTGCCGCCCAACCAGCGCTCATTGACGTAGGGCATGCCGCAGCGCTTGGCCTGTTCCTCGATGGTCTCCTGAGCCTGGCGCTTGGTGCCGACAAAGAGGACGATGCCCCCTTTGCTCACGGTATCCCGCACCAGCGCATAGGCCTTCTCTAACTGTGCGACGGTCTGCTGCAGGTCAATGATGTGGATGCCGTTGCGCTCCGTGAAGATGTACGACTTCATCTTCGGATTCCAACGGCGGGTGCGGTGTCCGAAGTGGACGCCGGCTTCGAGCAGTGCTTTCATTGTGACGATAGCCATTTGTTTCTGTTCCTCCTGATAGTCGTTGTACGTCCGCCCAACATCCGCCTGCCCGGGGACCGCCTGACAGAACAATGTCGGGCACATCATTGTGTCCGACCGTACGCCGTCAGCCGGCACGACCCAAACAGTCCGATGGGCGTGCGTGATAAAACTGCATGCGGCAAGTATATCACAGGGGGCATATTCGGGCAAATTTTGCCGACACTTGCGCACCTCGCCGGCCCATGCTACAATACCGCCTAAGCCGGCATCGGCAGAGCGATGATGAGCATGGATAGGGGCGGAGCATGATGATCAAGACCGAGGCGGTATGGACCCACGAGCCGGCGGCCTGGCAGTGGGACGAGAAGGGCCGGCTGATCGCGCAGGCCCGGCCGCAGACCCACTTCTGGCGCAAAACTCGGAGCGGCTTTATCTCCGAGAACGGTCATCTCTACGCCGTCCAGGTGCGCGGCGACTTTATCGCCCAGGTGCGCGTCAGCGGCCGGTTTGAAAGCCCGTATGACCAGGCCGGCCTGATGGTCATGGCCGATGCGGCCACCTGGCTGCGCGCCGGCCTGGAATACATCGAGGGCATCTGCTACCTGACCAGCGTGCTGACCTCCGATTTCTCCGATTGGGCGATCAGCCGGCCCGTTGATAAAAACAGCATCTGGCTGCGTATGGAGCGCGATCGCGACGCAGTGGTCGTGTCCGCCTCCCTGGATGGCAAGCACTATTTCCCCGTGCGGGAATGCCATCTCTCCGATGCGCTGGCCCTGGAGGTCGGCCCCTATTTGGCCTCCCCCATGGGCCGCGGTTTCAGCGCCTCGTTCGAGGAGCTGGAAATTATCCAGCCGCGCCAGCCGCATCCCTGACGCCGGCCGTCCCTTCGCCCCTTTCCTTACGAACAGACCGCACCCTGCCCCGCCCCGCCGGTGTTATCATCTGCGGGCAAACTGCCGGCCGTATATGTTCACTTCCCCGTCCGGCATGTGCCTGGAGGAGCAACCATCATCATGGAAGATACGCCCCTGTACGGCGGCATCGAGGCCGGCGGCACCAAATTCGTCTGCGCCATCGGCAGCAGCCCGGACGACATCCGGGCAGAAGAGCGCTTCCCGACCACCCTTCCGGCAGAGACCATTCCCCGCGCCATCGCTTTCTTCCACCGCTGGCAGGACGCCGGCGGGCCGGCGCTCTCGGCCATCGGCATCGCCTCCTTCGGGCCGCTGGACGCCGACCCGACATCCCCCACCTTCGGCTACATCACCGTGCCGCCCAAGCCCGGCTGGGCCAACACCGATTTCGCCGGCGCGGTCCAGCGCGCCCTGGGCCTGCCGGTGGCGTTTGATACCGATGTGAACGCCGCCGCGCTGGCCGAATGGCGGTGGGGCGCCGGCCAGGGACTGCATACCCTGGTCTATCTGACGGTCGGCACCGGCATTGGGGGCGGCGCCGTGGTGCACGGCCGCCTACTGCACGGTCTGGCCCATCCCGAAATGGGGCATATGCGCATCCCGCATGACCGCCGGCGCGATCCCTTCCCCGGCACCTGCCTCTTTCACGGCGACTGTTGGGAAGGGCTGGCCGCCGGCCCCGCCCTGGAGACGCGCTGGGGCCGGCCGGCGGAAACCCTGCCCGCCGACCACCCCGCCTGGGAGCTGGAGGCGGAATATCTCGCCCTGGGCCTTATGAACCTGGTGTATGCGCTGGCCCCTCAGCGGATAATCCTGGGCGGCGGAGTCATGGAGCAGTCCCATCTTTTCCCCCGCATCCGTCAGCGACTGCTCCAGCTTCTCAGCGGGTACACGGCCAGCCCGATGCTCCTGCAGGATATCGAGCGCTATATCGTGCCGCCGGCGCTGGGCGCACGCGCCGGCGTCCTGGGCGCCATCGCCCTGGCCCAACAGGTTTTGTATGCTGGAGGAGAATGATGTCTCAACAGCCTTTCCTCGACCAGGTCGCCATCGTCACCGGTGCGTCGAGCGGTATCGGCCGCGCTGCGGCGCTGGCGCTGGCGCAGTGCGGCGCCCACATCGCCCTGGCCGCCCGCTCCGCGGATAAGCTGGAGGAGACGGCGGAGGCTGTGCGCCGGCTGGGGCGCCAGGCGCTGGCCATCCCGACGGACGTCCGCCGGCGCGAGGATGTCGCCCGCCTGGTACGTCAGACACGGGAGACATGGGGGCAGATCGACATCCTGGTCGCCAACGCCGGCGTCTACATCCGCACACCAGTGCCGGCCATGCGGGTGGAGCACTTCGAGGAATCCCTCCAGGTCAACTTTTACGGCGCGCTCTATCTCATCGTCGAGGCCCTGCCGGCCATGCTGGAACGCCGGCGGGGGCATATCGTGCTGGTCAGCTCCATGGACGCGCAGAAAGGCATGCCGCTCGACGCGCCCTACGTGGCCGCCAAGTATGCCCTGCGCGGCCTGGGCGAGGTGATGCGGCAGGAACTGCGCCCATACGGGATATTCGTCACCACGGTCTTTCCGGGACGGGTGGATACCCCGCTGATTGACTATTTGGATGTCCCGCGCATCTCGGCCAAAATCCCGCCGGCACAGGTCGCCCAGGCCATCGTGCGGGCCATCCGCCGGCGCCAGCCCGAGGTCATCGTCCCACGCTACGCCAAGGCGCTGGTATATCTCAACACCCTCTCCCCGCGCTTGGGAGATTGGCTGGTGCGGGTCTTCCATTTCGAGGGCTGGGACAGACGCGCCAGGCCCGGCACGCAAGGACGGTAATTTCCGAGGGAAAGGATCGTTCATCCATGGAACAGTACCGCACGGACGCTTTCATCGCACGCCCACTGCACTCCTGGCTGTACCCGCTCAAGGTCGCCTATGTCCCCGGGCCGGCCCATCCCCTGCTGGAACGCGTCGTCCGCGGCTTGTTGGAGCGCTTCCGCCAGCGCGGCCATTATGTGCTGGAGGAGCCGGCCCCTGATACCGAAGTACTTCTCACCACCGCTCGCTTCGAGGAACCGCTGAGCTGGCGCCAGGCATTGTTATTCACCGCCCGCCGGCGCTTCCGGCTTCAGCGCACCCCGACCTTGTTCACGCTGGTGCACATCCTGCCGGACGCCTTTCAGCGGGCCATGGAGCGACTGCGCCGGGCGCTGGCACGGCCTGCCCCGGAGCCGGCCGACTTTCATTTCGCCGGCCTGGCCCCGCAGGCCTGTCAGGTGCTGTACGAACAGGGCAAGCGCGCCGGCCCCATCCTGGCCCTGGAACGGGTCGTGCAGGCCCAGGCCAAGAGCATCCGTTCCGTGCTGGTGGTCGGCGATGAAGAGGTCGAAGAGGCATACGTCTTTGACCTGGCCGGCGCACACCCCCGCCTGAGCGGAGCGGGCTTCTCCGCCTTCTGCGATGAGCTGGCCTTGCGCATGGCCACCTACGCCTGTACCCACGAGGTCACCGAGCATCAGACCATCGGCGAACCTATCCCGCGGGAGATATGGGATGAGCTGAGGACGCCGGCCGCCATGGCCCGCGCCGCGCGCGAGCTGGGCCGGCGCAGTTTCTTCACCGACATGGTGCGCATCAGCGACCTGGTGGAAGTGCCGTACATCGAAGACGCCGTAGCGCGCCAGTACAGCGAGGGGTGCTTCGCCACCTGGGAGCCGGCGCTGAATGCCCTCATCACCACCATCACCGGCAGTGCCCGCCCCATCAATAAAGACGAAATCACCGAGAACGACCTGGCGGTCATCGTCGGACTGCGGCCGGACGGCCGCGGCGCCCTGGTGCGCGAGGTGGCCGGCAAGGAGAACTCCCCGCCCTCCTCCGAAGCGGTCGAGCTGTTGCTGATGGATCGGGACTTGCCCCGCATCCGGCTGGGTTCCGAGTGGGGCGATTGGGAAGAAGTGCCGGTGGCCCGCTCCAAACTGCACGGCCATCGCGGCGTGGCGGCATTCGACCCGGCAGTGGTAGAGTTTGTCCCGCTGGATGAAGCCTACTACTATTTCCCGGTCTCCTGCGCCACGCAGGCCCAGGCCGAGGGCATTCGCCGCGCCTTCGCGCGCTCCGAGGCCCTGCGCCGGCCGGAGGACCCCCGCCAGGTGGTCTTCACCATTTTGCCCGGGCACGGGGCCGTCATCGTGGAGAAATGGGCCGCCGGCAAAGCGCCCTTTCAGCTCATCTGGGAATATATCGACGACGGCCGGCTGGTCATCGAGAGCCGCATCCCGCAGGGGCCGTTCCGCTTCGTGCCGGGCGCGGACGGGCGGATGTATATCTCAGCAGAACAGTTCTAGCTGGCTCAGCGGGCATGGTTCTGGGGGTCCATATCGGGGGGAGCCTGCCGGCCGAAGGTGCGCACTGCCTCTCTGGCAAGCTGGTCCACGCGCTCGTTGTGCGGGTCGCCGGCGTGCCCTTGTACCCAGCGCCATTCGATCTCGTGCGTATCCAGCAGGGCGGCCAGCTCCTGCCACAAGTCCTGATTGCGCACGGGGCTTTTCTGGGCAGTGCGCCAGCCGTTGCGCCGCCATTTGGGAAGCCACTCGGTGATGCCGCGCTGGAGATACTCGGAGTCGGTGTACAGCGTGACCTTGCACGGCCGCTTGAGGGCTTTGAGCGCGGCGATGGCGGCCCGCAGTTCCATGCGGTTGTTGGTGGTATGCGACGAACCGCCGGCCAGCTCCTTGCGGTGCCGGCCGGAGATCAGCAGGGCCGCCCAGCCCCCCGGCCCTGGATTCCCCTCGCACGCTCCATCGGTATAGATGATGACTTCCGGGCGTCGTTCGGTCATGTCGGCCCCCGCGCGAAATGGATCATGCACCCTGCCGAAGGATGATACCGCAAAACCGCCGTTCTGCAAAGGCCACGACCGCGAGACAGCCGTATCCCCTCCCCCATGCGGGGATGAGGCCTCTGAAGCGGATGCACCAGCCATACTTTTCCGCACCCGCTCATGCCGGCCTTGACGAGCGAGCCAGTCTTAGTGTACAATATAGGTGTCATCGCGAACAATGACCCGGTTCGTGAGAATAGGGGCTGTTCCTGCAGCGCGGCGCCGCACAATAGGGAAGGCTCATTGATGGCTATCTGCCCCTGCCCATCTGTTCTTCGAGGAACCGATACGTTCGAGCGATTATCTGCTCGATCGGCCCTGGCCAGTGCCAGCGCTCCTCCGGGTGCGCCGGCCCTATTGTGGCGCAGGGCCGTTTTGTTTGCCTGACGGCCAGTAGCGTCCCGTTCCGCACCGTTGGCGCGTTGAGAAAACATCGGACCTTCGCTGACCCGGGGTCAAACTGCTCATCATCCCATCCCTGCCCCTGCTGTGATGTATGGGGTGCCTTCTGCCGCGGCGTGTCCGCTCGACCCATCCCGGCGGTATGCCGGCACTGCCGCTGCCTATTCGTCAGCATCCATTCGATCCTGCATGCCTCATCAGAAAGGAGGGCCAATGTGAAAGAAGTTGTCATCATCGGAGGGGTGCGCACACCCATCGGCGCACACGGAGGAGCATTTCGCGACGTCACCGCCCAGGAGCTGGCCAGCATCGCCATGCGGGGTGTGCTGGAGCGGACAGGACTCGACCCCCATCTCATTGATGAGGTCATCCTGGGATGCATTGGCCAGCAGAGCGACGCGCCCAACATCGCGCGGGTCGCCGCGCTGATGGCCGGCATCCCGGTGCATGTGCCCGGCTACACCGTCCAGCGCAACTGCGTCTCGGGCATGGTGGCCATCACCAGCGCCTACCAGGCCATCCAGGCCGGCGATGGGGATATTTTCCTCTGCGGCGGCACGGAGTCCATGTCCACCGCCCCCTATGTGGTGCGCGGTGCCCGCTGGGGCCTGAAGCTCCGCCATTCCACTTTCATCGACACCCTCTGGGAGGGCCTCACCGACCCCATATGCAACCAGATCATGGGCTACACCGCCGAGAACCTGGCCATGATGTACGGCCTGACGCGGGAGGAATTGGACCAGTACGCCGTGCAGTCCCATAAGAAAGCTTTCATGGCGACGCGCACCGGCCGCTTCCGCGATGAGATCGTGCCGGTGCCGGTGATCAAGCGCGCCGCCGGCCAGGAGGTGGCCCGCGAGGAAATCATCCAGGACGAGTGCATTAACCCAGGCCTGACGGTGCAAAAAGCCGCCCTCTACCCCACCGTGTTTAAGGAAGGCGGCGTGGTCACGCCGGCCAACGCCTGCCCCATCTCCGACGGCGCCGCCGCCGTCATCGTCATGACCAAGGAGAAGGCGGACGCCCTCGGGTTCAAGCCGCTGGCGTACGTCCGGAGCTACGCCTATGCCGCCGTTCCCCCCGAGATCATGGGCCTTGGCCCGACCAAAGCGGTGCCGGCGGCGCTGAAGCGCATCGGCCTGACGCTCAAGGACATGGACCTCATCGAACTCAACGAGGCCTTCGCCGCCCAGGTGCTGGCCGTCGGCCGGGAGCTGGAAGCCGACGGCTGGGATTGGGACAAGGTCAACGTCAACGGCGGCGCCATCGCCCTCGGACACCCGGTCGGCTGTAGCGGCACCCGCATTGTAGTGACTCTCCTGCACGAGATGATCAAGCGCAACGTGCAGTGGGGCCTGGCCACGGCCTGTGTGGGCGGGGGCATGGGCGGCGCCATCATCATCGAGCGGGCATAACGCCGGCATATCACCTGCTGAAAGGAGGCGAGCAGAATGGATATTGTTGCCATGCACAAGGACAAAAAGGCCCAGGCCGAATTCGCCCGCCGGGCCATGCAGGTCTATGAGGCCCACCGCGCCGAGTGGGAGGCGCAGTACGCCGGCCACATCGTCGCCATTGACGTGGACAGCGGCGACTTCTTCATCGGACCGACCCTGGGCAAGGCCAACGACCTGGCGTATGCGAAATATCCCGACAAATGGGTCTATTTCGTGCGCATTGGCGAGCCGGAGCGGGCCATCGCCCTGCGAACCTGGTGATGCATCGGCCCGCACACATAACCTGAAGGAGGAGGTTGCACGATGTACATTTTCAAAGCGGGAGTGGTAGGTGCCGGCGCAATGGGCTCGGAGATCGCCCAGGTGATCTCCTACTCCGGCCTGCCCGTTGTGCTGAAGGATGTGGACCAGGCCATGCTGGACAAGGGTATGGCGCGCATCCGCGAAATCTACCAGCGGCGCGTCGAGAAGGGCAAGATGAGCGCCGGCGAGATGCAGTCCAAAATGGACCTGATCACGCCGACGCTCACCTATGACGGCTTCGAGGACGTGGACATCGTCATCGAGGCCGTGCCGGAAAAGATGTCCATCAAACAGCGCGTCTTCGCCGAGCTGGACGAAGTCTGCCCGGAGGGCACCATCTTCGCCTCCAACACCTCGGCGCTGTCCATCTCGGAGATGGCGGCGGCGACCAAGCGGCCGGCGAAGGTCATCGGCATGCACTTCTTCAACCCCGCCCACGTCATGAAGCTGGTGGAGGTCATCCCCGGCCTGGATACCTCCCAGGAGACCGTGGATGATGTGGTCATGTTTGCCGAGAGCCTGCGCAAAATCCCCGTCGTCGTGCAGGAGTGCCCCGGCTTCCTGGTGAACCGCCTGCTCATGCCCTACCTCAACGAGGCGGTGAAGGCGCTGGAGGAGGGTGCCGCCACCGCCACCGAGATTGACGAGCGCATGGTCGCCTTCGGCTGGCCCATGGGGCCGTTCACGCTGATGGACATGCTGGGGCTGGACATCTGCTACGACGTGGGCATGTACCTGTATCAGGAATACGGTTCCCGCATGGAGCCGGCCAAGCTCTTCGCCAAATTGGTGCAGGCCGGCCGGTTGGGCGAAAAATCGGGCGCCGGCTTCTACGGCTATGGCGACCAGACCGACGAACCGGTCAAGCAGTTCATCAAGGAACTGCAGGAATCCGGCCAGGTCCGGACCGGCACCGAGTTCAGCGAAGAGCGCCTGATGATGCCGATGATCAACGAGGCCATCCTGTGCGTCACCGAACATGTCGCCAACGTCAACGACATCGACATGGCCATGATCGCCGGCACCGGCATGACCTACAAAGGCGAGCGTATGGGCCCCTTACAACTGGCGGACACCCTGGGACTGGATTATGTCCTGCAGAAACTGGAGGAATTCACCGCCAAGTACGGCGAGCGCTTCCGGCCGGCGCGCCTCCTGCGCACCAAAGTGCGCGCCAAACACCTCGGCAAGAAGGTCGGGAAGGGCTTTCTGGAATACGCCTGATGTACCGCCTGCACGCAGACAGTGAAAGGAGATCAGACGATGGGCGAGTATCAAAACGTGCGCTACAGCGTGGATGACCGGGTGGCAACCATTACCATTGACCACCCGCCGGCCAACGCCTTCGATTCCCAAACGGTGATGGACCTGGAAGCCGCCTTTGACGAGGCCACCAATGACCCCCGCGTCAAGGTCATCATCATCACCGGCGCCGGCCAGTTCGCGTTCGTCGCCGGCGCCGACGTCAACGAGATCAACGCCCTGAAAAGCCCGGAGCAGGCCAAAGAGGTGGTCCTGCGCGGCCAGGCCCTCTTTAACCGCATTGAGGCCAGCCGCAAGCCGGTCATCGCCGCCATCAACGCCGTCTGCCTGGGCGGCGGCAACGAGCTGGCCATGGCCTGCCACATCCGCATCGCCAGCGCCAATGCCCGTTTCGGCCAGCCCGAGATCAACCTGGGCATCATCCCCGGCTGGGGCGGCACCCAGCGCCTGCCCCGCATGATCGGCAGGGGCAAGGCGCTCGAGCTCCTGCTGACCGGCGACATGATCAACGCCCAGGAGGCCTACCGCATCGGCCTGGTCAATCAGGTGGTGCCGGCCGGCGAGGTGCTCAAGGCCGCCCAGGGCCTGGCGAAGAAGATCGCCTCCCGCAGTGCCATCGCCATCAGCGCCATCCTGGACTGCGTGGACACCGGCCTCAAGATGAGCCTGAGCGAGGGACTGCTCTATGAGGCGGACAAATTCGCCTCCCTGCTGGAAACCGAGGACATGCACGAAGGCGTGCGCGCCTTCCTGGAGAAACGACAGCCGCAGTTCAAGGACCGCTGAGATGCCCCCTGGCCGGCGGGGAAGCGGTACGTGGGCCTTCCCCGCCGGCGCTTGCCGGAATGGGCGCACCATCATCAGCGCCTGGAGAGGAGGGAAGGCATGGATTTCTCGCTCAACGAAGACCAGCGCATGTACGTCAAAATGTTCGAGGATTTCTGCGCCAATGAGGTGGCCCCCTTCGCCCAGGAGACCGACCACGAGGAGAAGCCTCCGCTGAAACAGCTCAAAGCCGCCTCGGAACAAGGTTTCCTGGGCGCCATTTTCCCCGAAAAGTATGATGGCGCCGAACTGGATATGATTTCCTATGCCCTGCTGATGGAACATCTGGGCAAGGCCTGCGTTTCCACCGCGCTGACCATCAACGTGCATGTGGCCCTGGTGGGGAGTGCCATCCTGCGCCACGGCACCGATGCGCAGAAGGAGGAGTTCCTGCCGGCCATGGCCGCCGGCGAAATGATCGGCGCCTTCGCCCTCAGCGAGAGCGGCGCCGGCTCCGATGCCGCCGCCCTCCGCACCACCGCCCAGCACGACGGCGACCGCTACATCCTGCGCGGCTCGAAGGCCTGGGTCACCAACGCCGGCATCGGCCAACTCCTGCTGGTGTTCGCCCGCACCTCCGAAGAAGCGGGCGGCAAGGGCATCAGCGCCTTCCTGGTGGACGTGGATACGCCGGGGGTGAAAGTCGGCTATCGCGAGAAGACCATGGGTCTGCGCGGCCTGGTGACCAACACCGTCTATTTCGACGGGGCAGAGGTGCCGGCGGAGCGCCTGCTGGGCCAGGAGGGGCAGGGCTTTGCCATCGCCCTGGAGGCGCTGGACCTCTCGCGCGTCGGCCTGTCGGCCATCTGCCTGGGGGCGGCAGAGGCCGCGCTGGAGAACGGCACCCGCTTCGCCGTGGAACATGAGCAGTTCGGCGGCCCCATCGCCTACAAGCAGGCCATCCAGAACATGATCGCCGACTCGCGCGCCGAGATCGAGGCCATGCGCCATCTGGTACACTTCGCGGCCTGGCTGGCGGACGAGGGCGACAGCCGGCTGCGCACCCAGGCCGCCATCACCAAACTCATCTGCTCCGAATACGCCATGCGCATCGCCAACCGCATGCTTCAGGTGCACGGCGGCTACGGCTACATGAAGGAATATGCCATCGAGCGCATCTATCGCGATCTGCGGGCCATGGAAATCGCCGAGGGGACCAGCCAGATTCTGCGCTTCCTCATCGCCCGCGATCAATTTGCGCCGCACGGCATATCTCTGCGCCCCTGACGCGCCGGGAAGGAGGCAAACCATGGATTTCACACTGCCCAAAGAGTACGAACTGCTACGGCGCATGATCCGAGACTTCGCCCGCCAGGAGATCGCTCCGCTGGCAAAACGGGTGGACGTGCAGGAAGAGGTCCCCAGGGAGGTCATCCGCAAGGCGGCGGAGCTGGGCATGATGGGGGTGCCCTTCCCCCAGGAGTACGGCGGCATGGGCGCCGGCGAGCTGGGCTACTGCATCCTGATGGAGGAGATCGGCAAAGTCTGCACCTCCACCGCCACCGTGATCGGCGCCCATACCGGCATCGGCGCCATGGCCATTTACCTGGACGGCACCCCGGAGCAGAAGAAGAAATACCTCACCCCGCTGGCACGCGGCGAGAAGATCGCCGCCTTCGCCCTGACCGAGGCCAACGCCGGCTCTGACGCCGCCGCCATCCGCACCCGCGCCGTCCGCGACGGCGACGACTTCATCCTGACCGGCTCCAAGATGTTCATCACTAACGGCCCCATCGCCGATATCGTCAGCGTCATGGCGGTCACCGACCCCTCCCTCGGCCCGCGCGGCGGCATCACCGCCTTCATCGTGGAAATGGACTGGAAAGGGTGCAGCGTCGGCAAGGTGGAGGACAAGATGGGCATCCGCGGGAGCGGCACCTCGGAGCTGATCTTCAACGAGGTGCGCGTGCCCAAGGAGAACATCCTGGGGCAGTTCGGCGCCGGCTTCGTCACTTTCATGAAAACCCTCGACGTCGGCCGCGTCAGCCTCGGCGCCGCCTGTCTGGGCGGGGCACAGGCCGCCCTGGAGCGCAGTATCCAATGGGCCAAAGCGCGCACCCAGTTCGGCAAGGCCATCGTCCACAACCAGTCCATCCAGTGGATGATCGCCAACATGGCCACCGAAATCGAGGCCCTGCGCTCCCTGGTCTACCGCACCGCCTGGATGGTGGACACCGGCCAGCCCTTCACCCGCTACGCCGCCATGTGCAAGCTCTACGGCTCCGAGGTCGCCTCTCGCTGTATCTCCCAGGCGGTGCAGATTTACGGCGCGCTGGGCTACAGCCGCGACGTGGAGGTCGAGCGCATGTTCCGCGATGCCCGCATCGCCGAGATCTTCGAGGGCACCAACGAGATTCAGCGCATCGTCATCGCCTCCGATATCATGCGCCAGGAAGGCGTGCGCATCAGCCCGTGAGGTGAGGCGGACAAGGAGGAAACCCGATGAGAATAGTGGTTGCCATCAAGCAAATCCTGGACCCGGAGGGCATCACGGTCAACCGCCGGCGCGAGCGCATCTTCATCAACCGGGAGGAGCGCATCATCAACCCGGCGGACAAATGCACCCTGGAGGCGGCCCTGCGCCTGAAGGACGCCCACGGCGCGGAGGTCATCGCTCTCAGCCTGGGAAAGCCGGCCGCCGATGACGCGCTGCGCGAGGCGCTGGCCATGGGCGCCGACTCGGCGGTGCTCATCAGCGACAAGGCCCTGGCCGGCATGGATGCCCCCACCGCCGCGATGGTGCTGGCACGCGCCATCGAACGCCTGGCGCCCTTCGACCTGGTGCTGGCCGGCCAGACCGCCGCCGACACCGGCGGCGACCAGACCGCCGGCCGCCTGGCGGAACTCCTCGGCCTGCCCCAGGTCCTGCAGGCGCTGGAGCTTTCCCTTGACGGCGGGCGCCTGCAGGTGGTGCGGCTGTGGGATGGGAAGCCGGTGCGGGCCGCCGTCTCCCTGCCGGCGCTGGTCGCGGTCTCGCCCCTGGCCCCGCCGGCGCGCTACCCCCACGGCGCCCGCATCATGAACGCCTACCGCCAGATGCAGGTCAGCGTCTGGACGGCGCAGGACCTGGGTCTGACGCCCGAGGAGCTGACGCCGAACATTGAGAGCCGCGGCCAGGTCTTCCCGCCGGAACGGGAGCTGGGGACGGTCGTCGAAGGGCCGCCGGCGCAAATGGCCGGCGAAATCCTGTCGCTCCTGCGCATGCGCCGGCTGATATAGCCGCCGGCAGACGCACCGCACACGGGTCAGGAGGTGACCATGGACCTTGATTTCCTGCAAAGCCTGATGGGCGGCGAAGAGATGGCCGCCGCCGAAACCGCATATCAGGACATCTGGGTGGTGGGCGAGGTCAGCGGCGAGGGGCTGACGCCGGCCACCCGTGCCCTGCTGGGGAAAGCGCGCGACATGGCCAACGCGCTGGGCGTATATGTCAAAGGCGTCCTGTTCAGCGCGCCGGAATCCGCCGGCAGTGAGATGATCTCCTACGGCGCGGACACCGTCTATCTCCTGGAGGGTGCCGGCCTGGAATCCTTCGCCGTCGAACCCTATGCGGAAGCGCTGGCGCGCCAGATCGAGAACGGCCGGCCCGAGATCGTCCTCTTCAACGCCACCAGCCTCGGCGGCGAGCTGGCACCCCGCCTGGCGGCGCGCTTCCGCGCCCCGCTGTTCACCCACTGCATGGACCTGGGCATTGACGAGGCCCAGCGCGCCCTACTGGCCACGGTGCCGCGCCTGGGCGGCGAGTATTATGAGATTCTGATCAGCCCGAGCCTGCGCCCGCAGTTTGCGACCGTGGAGCCGGGCGTACTGCCGGCGCCCTTCGCCGACCCGTACCGCTTCGGCAGTGTGGAACGGGTGACCTTCGACGACCTGCCGGCCGGGCGGGTGGAGATGCTCGGCCCATATGCCGGCGGCCTGCCCGAACCGCCCCTTTCCCGCAGTCGGGTCATCGTCTGCGTGGGACGCGGTGTCCAGGACACCGAGGGGGTTGAGCTGGCCCGCCGGCTGGCGGCGAAACTGGGAGGCCTGCTCGCCGGCACGCGCGGCGCCCTGGATGAAGGCTGGATTTCCGAGGAACAGCTCGTCGGCATGGCCGGCCGCACGGTGCGCCCTGCGCTGTACATCGCCTGCGGCGTGGCCGGCGCCATCCAGCACATGCTCGGCATCGCCAAAACCGAGTGCCTGATCGCCATCAACACCGACCCCAAGGCCGAGATCTTCCCGTATGCCGACCTGGGCGTGGTGGCGGACGCCAAGGCCGTGCTGGAGGAACTGAACAAGAAGCTGGACAATACGCCCGCATAACCCCTGTCGTCTGCCCCATCGGTCTCAAAGGCCCAGGTGACAGTCACCTTCGAGGTGACTGTCACCTGGGCGACGGTGACTGTCACCTCACTGGTATGGGTTTGACAGGAAGCCTCCCCTTATGCTATTGTGCACCTAACTAGAGGTCGGGCAACGGCGCTCCCCTCTGAGCATCTTGCACCACGCGACACTGGGGAGGGATTATGAAACTCGGA
>Ga0123519_10004470_pt1 | contig 22688 bp, 35 predicted proteins | sample YelNatPaOPRAMG02_FD_87396 | JGI IMG/M metagenome (GOLD analysis project Ga0123519, IMG submission 87396) | Hot spring microbial communities from Yellowstone National Park - Yellowstone National Park OP-RAMG-02 (version 2) | ecosystem: Environmental > Aquatic > Thermal springs > Hot (42-90C) ...
GAAATCTCTTCTGCTCTTTTAATAACATAATTCACAAGACCTTTGTTATCAATAGGTGGTTCTGTATTAGGGAAGACAAATATTGAAGTATATCCACCTGCCGAAGCAGCCTTTGAGCCACTTTCAAAATTTTCTATATCTTCACCACCTGGTTCCCTTATGTGAGTATGAATATCAACAAAACCAGGTACAAGATATAATCCTTTTCCTGATATAGTCAAATCAGGCTTTCCAATCTCCTTTTTAACCTTTCCATCTTCAATATAGATATCACCCGTTTCATCAACATCATTATGAGGGTCTAAAAGATGTATATCCTTTATCAATATCTTCATTCTTCACTCCTTGGAATCCCACTCAAAAGATATATTATAGCCATTCTTACAGCCACGCCATTTGTTACCTGTTGTAAAATCAAAGACCACGGACCATCCGCAACATCAGGAGCAAGTTCAACACCTCTGTTAACAGGACCTGGATGCATAATAACAACATCTTTTTTTGCGTATTTTTTAAGTATATCTTTTGTAACAGAATAATATTTTATGTATTCATTTAGTGAAGGTATAAAACATCCATCCTGTCTTTCTTTTTGAATTCTTAAAACATAAACTATATCTTTATCCACTATCCCTTCTTTCAAATTATAAGTTATATCAACACCATAATTCTGAAAATATTCAGGGAGTAGTGTTGAAGGACCGCATAGTGTGATCTTTACCCCCATTTTTTTAAGTGAAAGTATCAAGGACCTGGCAACCCTTGAATGTAATATATCACCAATAATTGAAACATTAAGTCCTCTCAAATCACCAAATTTTTCAATCATACTTAAAACATCAAGAAGTGCCTGTGTTGGATGTTCATGGGAACCATCCCCTGCATTTATAACTGAAGCATTTATTCTTTCAGAAAGATAATGTGGTGAATAAGGAACACTATGTCTTATAACAACGATATCTACCTTCATTGCCTCTATATTTTTTACTGTGTCAAGTAATGTTTCGCCTTTCTCAACACTTGAAAATGACTTAGAGATATTCACAGTATCTGCTGAAAGCCTTCTTTCTGCTATCAAGAAAGAGTTTAAAGTTCTCGTGCTTGGCTCAAAAAAAAGATTTGCTACTGTAACTCCCCTCAATGTAGGGACCTTTTTTATCTTCCTCTCAAGAACAAATTTCATACTCTTGGCAGTCTCAATTATTTGATTCATATCTTCCAATGTTATTTCCTCAATACCGAGTAAATGTCTCATAAATCCTTTCTATTATTTAGAATATAAACGCCTTCTTCACCGTCAATTTCATCAATACAAACAGCGACATTTTCACCTTCTTCACAATCTATTCTTTTCCCAACGAAATCAGGACAAATGGGCAATTCTCTTCCACCTCTATCTATCAAAACTAAAAGAAAGATTCTCTTTGGTCTACCAAAATCAATTATTTCATCAATTGCTGCTCTAATTGTTCTCCCAGTAAAAAGGACATCGTCAACAAGAAGAACTGTCTTTCCATCAATCTGAAAATCAATCTCGGTTGTTCCAACAAGTGGTTTAGGACCGATAGATGAAAGGTCATCCCTGTATAAAGTAATATCTATAGCACCAAAAAGAATTTTGAATTTTCCTTTTTTCTCCAATTTTTCAATGATTCTTTTAGCAATTATATCGCCTCTATTTTTTATCCCTATTACACAGATCTCTTCAAATTTCCCATTAAAATATGAAAAGAGATTCTCAGAAATTTCCTCTATTATTTTACCTAATTCTTGTTTATCTAATATTTTCTTCTTCATTTAAAATTTATTGGAATAGTCTGTTCCATTTGTGCAGGAACACCATTGATCTTTCCAGGACTAAATTTCCATTTCATTGCAGTATTTATTGCCTCCTGATCACATACACCACCGCCGAAACTTTTTACAACCTCTGCTTTTATCACATCTCCATTTTCATCAATCAAAACCTTCACAAACACTGTTCCTTTAAGACCAAGACGCTTTGCTGCTTCCGGTGTTGTTGGCATCGCAATTTTTATTGGCTTTGGAAGTTCAACCTGAGGCTGTTTCTCCTCCTGAGTAGGTGTTTCTTTCTTCTCTTCTTTCACTTCTTCAACAGGTTTCTCAACAGGCTTTGTAACAGGTGTCTCCTCTTTTTTCTCAACAGGTTTCAATGTATCTGGTGAAGGTTGTGATAATAATTTTCTCCTCAAAATATCTTCTGCTGTCTCAACAGTTACAATCTTCTTCGTAGGCTGGACAGTTGATGTTTCTCTAAAATGTTTTCCAAGTTCCTCAAATGCAAAAGTGGTTGCAGGTCTTGAAGAAGAAGGTATATATATCTCGTCAATTTTTTCAGATATTAATCTTTTATCCGTCCTATCTATTCCTTCAATTCCATCCCTTATAAAAGATATATTTGATGCAACATATAGAAAAGTGTATGGAATATCTTCAACTATAATTCTCTGGAACTCACTCCATATTTTTTTACTCTCTTTCTTATCAAGTGTAAGTATCCCCTTTTCTATGAGATTGTCTATATCAGGATTTTTATATTTTACAAAATTGTATATTCCTGTTGAACTCCAAACAGGACCAGGCTCAAACTCTCTTGGAACATTCCAGGAAAGTATGAATGCAGAAAAATCACCCTTTTCAAGCCTTGTAATAAAATCTATAGTATTTAATTTTTTCACACTTGAATTAACACCTGCTTTCTTTAAATAATCAACTATCATCTCTGCCACTTTAACCTTTATCTCGTCATTCTGGTCAACAAGGATCTCAACATTAAGGTTATCAAAATATCTGTCTCTGTTTTTATCTATGTATCCAAGTGACCTTATAATATCCATGGCCTTTTGAGCATTATAACCAATAAATAGACCTTTTATACCTTCATCAAATGCCCAATGATTTGATGGTATTGGACCATAAGATAATTCTCCATAACCTTTTAAAACATTCTGTATGATGTTCTGTCTGTCAATTGCCATCGTAAGTGCCGTTCTCAGTCTTTTATCCTTAAAAAGATTAAGATTCCATCCTAAGAATGTGTAACTATTACCTGATTCAATTAAAATCTTATAATTTGGTAAATTTATATCTTTTGCTTTATCAGGTGGAAAATTTAAAACTATATCAATGTGACCGAGTTTCATCTCATCTATTAATTCATCTATTGAAGTTGGGAACCAAAATACGAATCTATCAACAGGTGGTCTGCCATATATGTAATTTTCATTTGCGAGCAATTCTATATATTCTCCCTTTTTCCATTGATTAAGTTTATATGGACCGGATGTTAATTCTGGCATTTCTTTGAAAGAAGGACTATTTAACTTTTCTTCTATAAGTTTTGCTGGTAAAGGAAATATGTTTGAATTTAATATCTCATCAGCGTAAACCATTGTAAATTCAAACTGAACACCATTGTTCCCGATAGGTTTCACATTTTTGATGTATTTTAATCTTCCAATCATTGGATAATTATTTTTAGGATCTTTCATCGCTTCAAATGTTTTTAGAATATCTTTCTGTGTGATTGGAGAACCATCGCTCCATTTACTATTCCTGTCTATGTAATAAGTGATCTTTGTTAGGTCTTCTGAGAATTCCCACGATGATGCAATACAGGGCATCACCTTACCATTCTTGTCGAACTTATGCAAAGAAGAGAAAAGAAGGTAGGTTATTGGTGAATAACCACTGATTGGCGGATATAATGGGTTAAGGGTTGTTGGTTCTTCAAAACTCGCAACAATTAATGTTCCACCTTTCTCACCTTTATAACTGAACCTTTCTTCTTTAACACAACCAAACATTACAAGTAAAACCATACTTAAAAGAAGTTTTTTCATATTACCTCCTTTTTTTTATTTTAAATCGAATAAAAAATTTGTCAAGCATTTGATTCAATATTTTTTAATAGTCTTTTTAATTTTAAAACCTTTTCTTTGAAATATTTCTCTTTCTCTCTCATGTTATTAAGCACATCCTCAGGCGCCTTTTCTAAAAATAATTTATTTTTCAGTTGTTCAGAAACCCTTTTCAATTCTATTTCAACCTTATTTAGTTCTTTGCTCAATCTTTCTCTCTCAATATCAAAATCAACAACACCTTTTAATTGAATATAAACATCAATCCCCTTTAAAGCAAAGAATGCACATTCACCAGTCAAAGTCCCCTGCTTTGGTGGTTCAATTCCACAAAGGTTCGTAATCCACTTTGCCTCTTCATTAATAAGATCAATCAATTCCTGCTCACCATTCACATAACAAGTTAAAATAATATTAGGTTTTATATTAAAATCTCCCCTCACATTCCTCACATTTATAACAAATTCTTTGAGAATTTCAAATTTCTCTTCTATCTTTTCGTCTATAAGATGTTTTTCATAAATAGGCCATTTTGAATCATAAAGAAATTCTTTCCCATTATGGATTCTATTAAATATCTCTTCGCTTATGCAGGGAGCAAATGGATACAGTATTTTAATATAATGTTCAAGAACCCATAGTGCAACATTAATAACCCTTTTCCTATCATTTTCGTCGTTAAGATAAGACTTTACTATTTCAAGATACCAATCACAGAATTCAGACCAGAAACCCTCAAAGATTCTTCTTGCAGCATCGTTTATTCTAAAATCATTTAAAGCATTTTCAACAAACATTAGATTTTGCATAGTCTTTGAGATAATCCATCTATCAGTAAAAGATAAACTCAAACCTTCAATAACAGGTTCTGAATCTTTTCTATTCAGTGCTATAAATCTATATGCATTCCAGACCTTATTAAGAAAATTCCTCCCATTCTCTATACTTTTCTCTGTAAAAATAACATCCTGTCCTTCTGGTGTTATAAGTATTATTCCTATTCTTAAGGCATCAGAACCATACTTTGCAATAAGTTCCATTGGGTCTACAGAATTCCCGAGTGATTTTGAAAGTTTTCTTCTCTTCTCATCGCGAACCATTCCATTAAAATACACTTTTTCAAATGGAATATCGTTCATAAATTTAAGAGATGCTATTATCATCCTCGCAACCCAAAGGAAAATAATATCCCAGCCTGTAACAAGAACATCGGTCGGATAGAATTTTTCTATCTCCTTTGTCTTTTGAGGCCATCCAAGTGTTGCGAATGGCCAAAGCCATGATGAAAACCATGTGTCCAGAACATCTTCGTCCTGATAAACATTTTTTGAAAAACATTTTGAACATATCTCAATTTTTTCTTTTGAAACCATAATATTTCCGCAATCTTTACAATAATAAACAGGTATTCTATGTCCCCACCAGAGTTGACGGGATATTGGCCAGTCAATAATGTTGTCTATCCAGTGGTAATATACCTTTTTCCATCTTGGAAGATAAAATTTTATCTTACCCTTTTCAACAACTTTTTTCGCTTTTAAACCTAACTCTTTCATTGAGACAAACCATTGTTTTGAAAGATAAGGTTCAACAACCGTATCACATCTCTTACAATGTCCCACTGAATGTGTATATTCTTCTTCTTTTACAAGGAGTCCAGTTGATTTTAAATCTTCAAGAATTTTCTTTCTTGCTTCAAATCTTTCAAGACCTTTATAATTTGAACCATTTTCATTTATAAATCCTTTTTCGTCAATCACAATGATAAATTTTAATTTATGTTTTTTCCCTATCTTAAAATCAAGTGGGTCATGCGCTGGAGTTACTTTTACTACACCTGTCCCAAAATTCATATCTATTGAATCATCTGCGATTACGGGTATTTCCCTTTCAACTAAAGGAAGTATTACCGTTTCACCAATATATTTTTTGTATCTTTTATCATCAGGATGAACTGCAACTGCAGTATCACCAAGCATCGTTTCAGGTCTTGTAGTAGCCACGATCAGGGAATCCCCTTTTTTTAACGGATATTTTATATACCAGAGGAAACTTTTTTCTTCAACATCTTGAACTTCTTCATTAGATATAACAGTCCTGCATGAAGGACAATAATTTACAATGTATTCATCTCTATAGATGTAACCTTCATTATATAATCTTACGAATGCTTCAAGCACTGCATCAACATATTTTTCATCAAGTGTGAATCTTTCCCTTGTCCAGTCAACTGCGAGTGATAATCTTTTTATCTGTGCAACAATTTTCCCATGATATTCATCTGTCCATTCCCAGCACATTTTAAGAAAGTTTTCCCTTCCCACATCATACCTTGTCAGATTTTTCTTTCTTAACATTCCTTCAACTTTACTACTTGTAGCAATCCCTGCATGGTCAGTTCCTGGAACCCATAAAACTTCGTATCCCTGTAATTTTTTAGTTCTTATAATAATGTCTTGTAATGTTAGATTAAGAACATGTCCGACAGTAAGAATACCAGTAACATTAGGTGGAGGTATCACCATTGAGAACTTCGGTTTTTTACTATCAACATTAGCGACAAATATCTTATTATCTTCCCAGTATTTATTCCACTTTTTCTCAATCTCTTCTGGATTATATCTTTTAGAAATATCTTCCAATCTCCCCTCCTATTTTACTATAATTTTATAAACTTCTTTTTCTTTCTCAACTTTCTTGTCAAATATCTTACTATATTGAGCGTTCCCTATACCTTCTTCTTTTATGGAAACATCTTCAAGATTTTCGCTTTCATCAAAGTAAATCTTTGAAAATACCCTGTTAATTATTGTATTATATTTTTTCAAAATATATCTTCCTCTTATCCCAAAATACCATATTTTCATTTCTTTAGTATAGATATCTTCTGCGAAAGAAGTTGAGAGTTTTTCATCTTTTATATCTTCAGGGAAAAATTCTTCAAGTGAGATAAGAAGACTCAAAAATGTTTTGAGGTCAATTATGATTGTGGATGAATCCTTTTCACGTATCTTAGAATAAAGGTTAGCCTCTCTTACAAGATTTCCTGTAAGGTCTGGTTCACCAAAAGTATTTATGTTAAAAGAAATATCTTTCCCGTATCTACCTGAAGCAATTCCTATTCCTATCTGGAATATTCTCTTAATTGAAGGTGGCAATTCATCATATGTTATGCCTGCAAATTGTATTTTAAAACCTTCAACCTGTTTGAACCAGTCCTCGTAATTCTTGAGATTATCTTTAACAAAATTCCTCGCTTCAATCACCATATCCCTTGCACACAAAACAGCATTTTTTGCAACTGTATTACCTTCAAGTAATGCTAATTGTTCTCTATTTATATCAGATTTCCCCATCCTGTATTGAACGAAAGTTGTATATAGTTCATTACTATTTGAAGAGAAAAGAATTATTCCACCATCACCAGTGTCTTTTATCGGGAAACCACCATATCTTAATACTATCTCAAGGAGTCTCTCTTGAAACTTATTTCTGATTTCTTCTTCTTTTATAGCATTATTTAATTTATTACCCATAAAACTTGACCCTCTAATATCATATATAAGAACTGAAATAACATTTGCAAAATCGGATAAAACATTTTTATTTTTGATTATATTTTCTTTTAATTTTAAATTAGGTAGAACTATTACACCCCCTTCCCTTCCTCTTAAACCAACCCATCGTGCCTCTTCAATCGTAACTTTTTTATATTTTGTTAATGGCCATATTTCAACCATTGATTCAACAATCTTTGAATAAAGTGTAGGCTCAAATACATCTTTATAAAAAGACACCATTTCCTTTCTCAAACCTTCAAGATCATAATCTGTTTTAAACATCCTTTTTAATAAATATTTTGATGGAATATCTATCTTTTTTTTCTCAAGTGTTTTAAAAATTTCAATCAACAAATCATCAGTAAGAAATTTTTCAATATCGTGTCCTAAATAATTATATATAACAGGAAGATAGAATTTTTTAGGTTTAATTTTATCTTTTTCGTCAAGATGAGATTTTATACCCCTTAGTGCCCCTATATTACTTTTTAATATATCATTAATTTTTTCAAGCCTATCAGTGAATTCTAAAATAGAATATTTATCTAATTCATCAACAACCTGATTGAAAATTTCTTTTATTCTTTTTCTTGTTTTATCAATAACTAATTCAAGAGCATTCTCTTCGTTGTTAATATTACTTTCTAACTGGTGATTTTTAGTTTTCTCAGGGAATATCAGATTTGAAAAATCATTGAAAATATTACATATAAAATTTATATTCTTATCGTCAGAAAGAAAAGTTTTAAAACTTATTTCTTCCAGATTTACAGGAAGAATCTTACCATCTAACAAATAATCTGCAAATTCAATCTCCTTACTACGACCATAATTTTTTGTAATATTATTATGAACATTTTTTATAACTTTTCTAAGTGAATTCCACAAATTCTGCATCCTTTTATTGTCAGTTACAATGTGTATCAAAATTTTTTTTATCCCAGCATCAAAAATGTAAATATCTTTTCCTATATTCTTCAGGAATTCTTCATAGAAAAAAAAGAGTTCTTTCTGAAAATTATCAAGGAAATCTTCTGAGAAACTATCCATACTCTTTTGGAATTCCTCTTTGTGGTATAGGAATCCCTCAATCTTTGTAAGTAATTTTGCTTGAAGCATCAAGAATATAATATCATTGTTTTGTTCTAATATTGGGAAATTTTCACTTTTGAATCGCGTATATAAAATCTTCTTTACTTTTTCAAATAATTCTTTTTTAGAAAAATTATTTCTTATCTTCTCTGCATAAAGAGAAGAATACTCTGCAAGGATCTCAAGTTCTTCAATACCTGACTGCATTATTTACTCAAAATTTCAACTATTGAAAGCGGCGCACCATCGCCTCTTTTGAAATCAGCCTTCGTAATTGTAACATATCCCCCTTTTCTATCCTTGAATCGAGGTGCTATCTCATTTATCAGTTTATTAAATGCATCCCTTGTTTTTAATATCTTTATCAATCTTCTTTTATTAGATAAAACAGGATCCTTCGCAATCTCTATCACCTTTTCAGCATAAGATTTTAATGCCTTTGCTTTTGTATCAGTTGTCTTTATCGTTCCATAAATAATTAAAGAGGTTAAAAGATTTTTAAGCATTGCCTCTCTATGTGATTTTGTTTTCCCTAATTTTTTAGTTCTCTTACCATGCCTCATTTTTCTCCTCCAATATATTTATCAACATCCATTCCAAGATAAAGATTGTAGGCCTTCAATTTATCTTTCAGTTCATTCAATGATTTTCTACCAAAATTTTTGAACTTAATAATTTCATCCTCGGTTAATCTTACAAGTTCTCCTATTGTTCTTATTTTCTTTGCCTCGAGAACATTTGAAATCCTCGTGCTCACATCAAGAATACTCACATCTTTCAAAAGTAATTCCCTTAACTCATCCTCTTCATCCTTTACAAGTTTTTCCTTTGCCCCAATCTCTTTGAATTCCTGTGAACCAACAAGAAGATTTAAATGATCTATCATTATCTTTGCAGAATGGGCAAGTGATTCTTCTGGGTAGATACTTCCATCAGTCCATATTTCTATTATCAGTCTTTCATAATCTGAGCTCTGACCAACAAGTTCGTTTTCAATATAATATTTCACTCTCACAATAGGTGAAAAATTTGTATCAAGGAAAATGTATCCAAGAGGAAGTTCTGGATCTTTAAGATACTCTTGAGGGACATAACCTTTTCCTAAATCAATCTTTAGTTCAGCCACAAAATTTGCACCTTCACCCAGTGTTGCAATATACTGGTCAGGGTTTACAACAACAATATTTTCTGGGGTCTCTATATCTTGTGCTCTTAAAATACATTTTCCTCTCTTGTTTATTGTAGCAAATTTTGGAAGATCCTCTGTAAGAACTCTGAATTTTACCTTTTTTAAGTTTAGAATTATCTCAGGGACATCTTCAAGAACATCTGGTATGGTTGAAAATTCATGTTTTACACCCTCAATTCTTACAGCAGTAATTGCCGCTGATTGCATTGAAGACAACAACATCCTTCTTAACGCATGACCAATTGTAATTCCGTATCCCCTTTCAAGTGGCTTTATAACAAATCTTCCATATTTCTCGTTTCTTTCTTCCATATAAATCTGTGGTTCAACACGGGAACGTTTTATTATCATTTTAAAAGACCTCCCTTATTTAGAATAAAGCTCAACAATTAAATGTTCATCAATTGGATAATTTATATCTTCTCTCTTTGGCAGTTCAACTATTTCTGCTCTTAAATTCTCTTTATCAAACTTTATCCATCCGGGTATTTCAATACCTCTTGATAATGCATCTTGTGATATTTTTAGACTCTTTCTCATCTCAATAATATCACCCTTTTTTACCAATAATGAAGGTGTCTTTACTATTCTACCATTTACCTTGAAATGAGCATGTGAAACAAGTTGTCTTGCCTGTGCCCTTGAAGTGGCAAGCCCAATCCTGTAAACCACATTATCAAGCCTTCTTTCAAGCAATGTAAGAAGATTTTCACCTGTAACACCTTTCATTTTTACTGCCTTTTTGAAAAGATTTTTAAATTGTGTCTCAAGAACACCATATATTCTTTTTACCTTCTGTTTCTCCCTCAACTGAATACCATATTGTGTCACCCTTGAACGAAACTTCTTCGGTGGTTCACCTATAAATGTTGTTCTCTGTGACCTTTTTTTCTCATCCTGTATTTCAAATGGGCACTTCTGTGTATAACATCTTTCACCCTTCAGAAATAGTTTTAGACCTTCTCTCCTACATAATCTACATCTTGGTCCTGTATACCTACCCATTAAACCCTCCTCTGTTTCTTTGGCCTGCAACCATTATGTGGAATAGGTGTTACATCTTTTATCAATGTGATTTTAATACCAGTTCCCTGAACAGATCTTATGGCTGCATCCCTTCCAGCACCAGGTCCTTTCACCCATACCTCAACAGATTTTAAACCAAGTGCCATTGCTGCTTTCACTGCCTTTTCTGTTGCAAGAGATGCTGCAAATGGTGTGCTCTTTTTTGTCCCTTTAAATCCAACAGTACCAGCACTCGCCTGGGCTATTGTATTCCCATTTTTATCTGTCACTGTTACTATTGTATTGTTGAAACTTGAATGAATATGAACTATTCCTTCAGGATCAATTTTTTTCTTTTGTCTCTTTTTTGCCATTTATCCCCCTATTTCTTCTCAGCCTTTTTCTTTAATGCAATAGCGCCTTTTGAAGGTCCTTTTCTTGTTCTCGCATTTGTTCTTGTCCTCTGTCCTCTAACAGGAAGACCTTTTGCATGTCTAATTCCTCTATAGCACTTTTTTAAAATTAATGATTTTATATTCTGCTTTACCTCAGCCTTCAAAGCACCTTCAACCTTATATTTTGATTCTATTATCTTCCTTATTCTATCTATCTCAGATTCACTCAGATCTTTTATCTTCTTCATCTTATCAACTTCTGCCTCTTCAAGAATTTTTAAAGCCGAAGTCCTTCCGATTCCATAAATATAAGTTAATGCGATGAATGCCCTTTTATTTGGTGGTAAATCAACACCAGCAATCCTTGCCAATTTTACCTCCTATCCTTGTCTTTGTTTATGTTTAGGGTTTTTACATATAACCCTTACAACACCTTTTCTTTTAATTATCTTACAATGTGGACATATCTTTTTTACAGATGCTCTTACTTTCATTTATCCTCCTATTTTTCTCTATAAATGATCCTTCCCTTTGTAAGATCATAAGGAGAAAGTTCTACTATAACTGTATCACCTTCTTCAATCCTTATATAATTCATCCTCATCTTACCAGAAATATAAGCGAGAACAACAGGCTCTCCACTTAATTCAAGTTTTACCTTAAATTTTGTATCTGGTAATTTTTCTATCACTTTTCCTCTTACCTGGATACCTTTATTTTTGTCCATTTGTTATCAAATTCCTGATAATTTCAAATACAATCTTTGGTTTCTCGTTACCATCAACCTCTTTTAATATAGACTTTTTTTTATAATAATCAATAATAGGCTGGGTTTCATCATAATAGATTTTTATCCTTTTTCTAATCACCTCTTCTTTATCATCTTCCCTCTTCACAATTCTATTTCCACATACATCACATATAAAATCTTTCTTTGGTGGATTTGTTCTTAAATTATATATCATATTACAATTCTTGCAAATGTATCTGTTAGTGAGTCTTTCTATAATCTCATCGTCGCTCACAATAATATTTAGAACAAGATCAAGCCTTTCTTTCCTGGAATCAAGAAAATCGTCAAGCATAATAGCCTGATTTACACTCCTTGGATATCCATCAAGAATATATGAATCTTTATCGTTTATAAAATCTATCACAATTTTGAAGACAACATCATCAGGAACAAGTCTTCCTTCTTTTAAATACTTCTTAATATCTTCATCTTTTGTCTCTCTAAATGCGTCACCTGTAGAAAAATATGGAATTTTGAGATCCGCTGCGAGCATCTTTCCCTGTGTCCCTTTCCCTGAACCTGGTGGTCCAAGCAAAGCAATCTTCATCTTCTCCTGCCCCTTATCTTCCCTCTTTTCACAAATCCATCATAATGTCTCATAAGAAGTTGACTTTCTAATTGTTGAACTGTATCAAGTGCAACCCCAACAACGATAAGCAAAGATGTTCCACCAAAATAGAAAGGAAGATGGAATTTTGTAATAAGTATTGATGGGAGTATTGCAATGAAGGCGAAAAAGATAGCGCCAGGTAAAGTTATTCTTGCAATGATCTTATCTATGTAATCTGCTGTCTGCTTACCTGGTCTTATACCAGGTATGAATCCACCATACTTTTTCATATTTTCTGCAAGTTCCTGAGGATTTATTACAATAGCAGTATAAACATACGCAAAAACTATTATCAAAATAACATAAAGAGTATTATAAATAATGCTACTTGGTGAGAAAAATTCCATAACCCTTTGTGCCCAACCATACTTATTGAATATATTCGCAAAAGTTGGGATAATCATAAGTGCTGATTGTGCAAATATTATCGGTATAACCCCTGCTGCATTAACATTCAAAGGCAAATGTGTGCTCTGACCACCGTAGATTTTACCACCTATAACCCTTCTTGCATACTGAACCTGGATCCTCCTCTGTGCCTGAGTAACTATAACAACGGATGCTATAATAAGAACAGCAAATACAACAAAGAATATTGCGAAAATCCAACTTCTTATTCCACTGAGAAGTTCCCTTCCAAAGATAATCATCTCGTTTGGGAATCTTGCAAGTATTCCTATCATTATTATAAGAGAAATTCCATTACCAATACCTTTATCAGTAATAAGTTCACCAAGCCACATCACAAATATTGTTCCAGCAGTCATAGTTACCATTGTTGAAAAAACAAAGAAAGGTCCTGGGAAAGGAACAACTGCCTGTCCTGAAGCATTCAAACTTTGAAGAAATGCTGCTATACCGAATGAATTTATTGCTGCGAGTAGGACAGTGAGATACCTCGTATGCTGATTCATCTTTCTCCTTCCCTCTTCACCCTCTTTTGCAAGTTTTTGATAATAAGGGATTGTAACACCAAGTATCTGTAAGATAATTGAAGCACTTATATATGGCATTATACCGAGGGCAAAGATTGTAGCCCTGCTGAGATTACCACCAACGAATACATCGTAAAGTCCAAGAACAGAACCTTTCATTGCCTCAAACGCTGCGGTTAATGCCTTTGTATTAACACCCGGGCAAGGTATATGGCTCCCTATTCTATACACAATTAATATTACCAATGTAAATAATATCTTTTTTCTAAGATCAGGTATCTTCCAAACATCACCAAATGCCTTTATCATATAACCCTTACCTCTCCACCTTTTAATTTTATCTTTTCCATTGCTGATTTTGAAAATCTGTTCGCAATCACGACCAGTTTCTTCTCTATCTCACCTTTCCCGAGGATTTTAACAGGATTTTTACCTGTGATTAAACCATATTCTTTCATCTTCTCAATAGATACCTCTTCACCCTCATTAAACCTATTCAACTGATAAACATTCACAATATCATATACCTTTTTAAAAGGATTTGAAAAACCTTTTTTAGGTAATCTTCTTATAAGTGGCATCTGTCCACCTTCAAATCCTCTACCCTTTGTCCCACCACTCCTTGCCTTCTGACCCTTATCACCTCTCCCTGATGTTTTGCCAACGCCTGAACCAGTTCCTCTACCCAATCTTTTTTTACTCTTAATAGCACCTTTAGGTGGCTTTAAATTCCACAATTCAACCATCAAATTCCTCCACTTTTAATAAATGTTTAACACGCTCAATCATACCTCTCACCTGCGGATTATCTGGTAAAATTACCACTTTATGGAGTTTTCTCAAACCAAGAGCATGGACAGTCCTTTTTTGCTTTTCAGGTGTATCAATAGTGCTTTTTATTAATTCAACTTTCAACATTTTCGCCACTTCTTCTCCTCCCTTCAAATATGTCTTTATGCCTCAATCTTTTTATATCTTCAGGAGTTTTCATATTCTGTAATCCAAGAAAGACCGCTTTTACAAGATTAACAGTTGTTGACGAACCAAGTGATTTTGTTAAGACATCTTTTACTCCGCCAAGATCAAATACTGCTCTTACAGGATCGCAGGCAATAATACCTGTTCCAGGAGAAGCAGGCTTCATTATTATTTTACTCGCTTTATATTTAGAAGTGATCTCGTGTGGTATTGTGTTATTTATGATTGGAATTTTTATTATGTTTTTCCTTGCATTCTCCTTAGCCTTTCTTACAGCATCAGGAACTTCAATTGCCTTACCATGCCCAAGCCCAACATGTCCGTTCCTATCCCCAATCACAACCCAGGCTGAAAATTTGAATCTCTTTCCACCTTTCACAACCTTTGCAACCCTTGCAACATAGACAGTTTTTTCCTCTAAGTTCAAATTTCTTGGATCTATTGTCTCTTTCTTCTTTTTTAATATCATCAATCCTCCTATAGTTTCAACCCGGATTTTCTTGCACCTTCTGCAATTGCTTTAACCCTTCCATGATATTTAAATCCACCTCTATCAAAAACAACCTGCTTAATCCCTTTTTCAAGTGCCATTTTTCCGATTGTCTCACCAACAATAAAAGCCTGCTCAGTTTTCTTTTTCCCTTTTAATATATCCTTTAACTCCCTGCTCAATGTCGAGACACTCAAAATTGTATGCCCTTTCACATCATCAATAATCTGTGCATAGATATGTTTAAGACTTCTATAAACAGAAAGTCTTGGCTTCTCTTCGGTCCCAAAGACCTTCTTCCTTAATCTCTTATGTCTTCTTTCCCTTTTTAATGTTTTTTCACTTGTTCTTCCCAATTTACACTCCTTTTTTAACTTCCTTTTTCCTTATTTGTTCATTTTTATACCTTATTCCTTTCCCTTTATATGGTTCTGGCTTTCTATAACTTCTTATCATAGCAGCCATTAAGCCAACCTTTTCTTTATCAATCCCTGAAACAATCACTTGAGGTATCTTTGTATTTTCATCTATTTCTACTTTCAACTCAACACCTTCTATTGGTGTAACTGTGATTGGATGGCTATATCCTAAAAATAATTTTACATTCTTTCCTTGCATTTCAGCCTTGTATCCCATTCCATGTATTTCAAGAATCTTTTTAAAACCTTCCTGAACACCTTTTATCATATTGTTTATTATTGCCCTTGTGAGTCCATGCAACTCTTTCTGTTTCTTTGAATCATCCTTCCTTGTGCAAACGATGTTATTATCTTTTATTTCTATCTTAATATCCGGAGGAAAGGTCTTTTCTATTTCACCTAATTTACCTTTCACTTTAACCCTGTTCCCGTTTACTTCAACCTTTACATTCTCTGGAATTGGTATTGGTTTTTTCCCTATTCTTGACATTTATCCCTCCTCACCAAACTGTAAGAATTATTTCTCCACCGCAGTTTTCCTTCCTTGCCTTTTCACCTGTCATAATTCCTTTTGAAGTTGAAAGGACTGCGATACCATATCCATTCTTAATAATTGGAATCTTATCGGATGGAACATATATTCTCCTTGAAGGTTTAGAAACCCTCTCAATCTTTGTTATTGCAGGAGTTCCATCAACATATTTTAATGTGATAATGATCTTCCCTTTCACACCTTCAACAAATTCGTAATTTGCAATGAAACCTTCTTCAAAAAGTATCTTCACTATCTCTTTTTTCATATTTGAAATAGGTATCTCAACAGTTTTTTTCCTTGCGCTTGACGCATTGTTTATCTTCGAAATCATATCAGAAATAGGGTCTGTCTGCATCTCTTCCTCCTTACCAACTCGCCTTTTTTAAGCCAGGTATCTCTCCCTTTAAAGCGAGTTCTCTTAAACAGATCCTGCATAGACCAAAATCCCTATAATACCCTCTTGGTCTTCCACATCTTGAACATCTATTCCTTTTTCTCACTTTGAACTTCGGTGTTTTTTGAGCCTTTAAAATCATAGCCTTTCTTGCCATTTATTTTACCTCCGTTAGAGTTTTTGATTCTTTTCTAAAAGGAACACCTAAAAGTGTTAAAAGTTCCTTTGCTTCTTCATCAGTTTTTGCTGTTGTCACAAAAGTAATATCCATTCCAAAAATATTTTGAACTTTATCAAATTCAATCTCTGGGAAAATAAGTTGTTCACTCACACCAAATGTGTAATTACCTCTACCATCAAAAGAATCAGGTGAAAGCCCTCTGAAATCCCTTATCCTTGGTATTGCAACATTAACAAGTCTATCAAAAAATTCATACATTCTGTTCCCTCTTAATGTCACCTTTAGACCAACAGGCATCCCTCTTCTAATCTTAAAATTTGAAACTGCCTTTTTTGCCCTTCTTATAACAGGTTTTTGTCCTGTTATAATTGATAAATCTCTCATCAAATTGTCCATTAATTTATTATCCCTTGCTATCTCTCCAGCAGCGCAATTCACAACAATCTTCACAAGTCTTGGACATTCAAATATGTTTTTATAACCAAATTTTTTCATCATCTCTTTAACAACAAATTCACTATAAAACTTTTTTATCCTCGGAATGTATTTCATATTCACTCCTAATCTATAATTTCTTTACATTTTTTACAATACCTTGCACTCTTACCATCCTGGAGTTTTGTCCTCCCTATCTTTGCAGGCTCCTTACATCTTGGACAGATGAGCATCACATTAGATACATCAACAGGTGCCTCTATTTCCATTATCCCAGCCTGTTCACCCATTCTTCTTGGTCTTGTATGTTTCCTAACAAAATTAACTCCTTCAACTATAACCCTGTTCTTCTCTCTATCCACATATTTTATCTTCCCTTTTTTCCCTTTATCAGAGCCAGAAATGACAACAACAAGATCTCCTTTTTTTAGTTTCATAAGACCTCCGCTGCGAGTGAAATAATCTTTGTGAAGTTTTTATCCCTTAATTCCCTACCAACGGGTCCAAAAACCCTTGTCCCCTTTGGCTCATTATTCTGGTCTATTAACACACAAGCGTTATCATCAAATCTTATATAACTCCCATCCTTCCTTCTCAATTCTTTCCTTGTCCTCACAATTACTGCCTTGTGAACAGTTCCCTCTTTTATCTGTCCAGAGGGAATAGCATCTTTAATAGTAACAACAATTATATCACCAATAGTTCCATATCTCCTTTTTGAACCACCCATAACCTTTATACACATCGCCTTTTTTGCACCAGTGTTATCAGCCACTACAAGCCTTGAATATTCCTGTATCATACTTCACCTACCTCTCTTTTAATAATCCTTTTAAGGAACCATCTTTTTCTCTTTGAGAGTGGTCTTGTTTCAACAATTTCAACTATATCTCCAACTTTTGCCTCATTTTTTTCATCGTGAGCCATAAATTTTTTTCTTCTTCTTATATATTTTTTATAAAGAGGATGTTTAACAATCCTTTCAACTTCTACAACAATTGTTTTATCACATTTATCAGAAACAACCTTACCAATCCTTGTCTTTTTCATATCTTTATCCCCTTTTCTTTCATAACAGTCAATACCCTTGCAATATCTCGCCTTACCCTCTTAAATTCCGCAGGGCTTGAAATATTTCCCATAGATTTCTGGAATCTGAGGTTGAACAAATTTTCCTTCAGTTCATGTAATTTTGCTCGAAGTTCCTTCTCGTTTAATTCTCTCAGTTCTTTTGCTTTCATTATAGCACCCCTTCCCTTTTCACAAACTTTGTTTTCATAGGAAGTTTTGATGCTCCAAGTTTCAATGCCTTCCTTGCAGTCTCTTCATCAACACCTGTGAGTTCAAAAATAATTCTGAATCTTTTTACAACTGCAACCCAGTATTCAGGATTACCTTTACCTTTACCCATCCTTGTTTCAGCAGGTTTTTTTGTAACAGGCTTATCTGGAAAAATCCTTATCCACAACTTACCGCTCTTCTTCAAATACCTTGTTATTGCAACCCTTGCAGCCTCAATCTGACTTGATTTAACCCATGCTGGTTCTATAGCCTGTAAACCATATTCACCAAAATCAAGTTTCTTTGCACCTTTTGATAAACCTTTCATTCTTCCTCTTTGCTGTTTTCTGTACTTTACCCTTGCTGGCATTAACATATTATTCTACCCCCTCTTTAAATATCCATACTTTCACTCCAACTGTTCCAGCAGTTGTGAATGCTGTATCTGTCCAGTAATCAATATTCGCATCAATTGTATGAAGAGGTGTCCTTCCCTCTTTATACCACTCACTTCTTGCTATCTCTGCACCACCAAGTCTCCCAGAACATTTCACTTTTATCCCTTTGGCACCAAATCTAATAGCGTTCTGAACCGCTCTCTTCATGGCCCTTCTATATGATACCCTTTTTTCAATCTGTCTTGCTATCTGGTATGCGACAAGCCTTGCATCAAGTTCAGGAACTTTTATTTCCTTCACATCCAACTGAAAACTATCTTTTTTCTCCGTCTTCCCTTTCTTCTCACTTTTCTCTGTCTCCTCTTTTTCTTCCCATCCAATAAGTTTCTTTATCTCTGCCTTCAAAGACTCCACCTGATCACCACCTTTACCAATAACAAGTCCTGGTCTTGCAGTAAATATTATCACCCTCAATTTTCTTGATGTTCTTTCAATTTCAATCCTTGAAACCCATCCATCTTTTAATCTCTCCATAAGATACCTTCTTATAATCGTATCTTCTTTCAGTTTCTTGCTCATTTCCTTTCCATCATCAAACCATCTTGAATACCAGTCTTTATTTATCCCTATTCTAAAACCAATTGGATTTGTCTTTTGACCCAAACCTACCTCCTGTCCTCAACAATTGCAATAATGTGGGAAGTCCTTCTTCTTATAATTACACCCCTTCCCTGAGATGCTTCCTTTAATCTCTTATAAAATGGACCATTCTCAATTCTCACTGATTTCACATATAGGTCTTCTTCTTTTATCTTTGTATCCGGAGAATTATTAATCAGATTCATACTCGCAGAATGGATAGCCTTCCATAGATGATGAGCAATCTTTGCCTTTGTAAAATCAAGCACTGCAAGTGCTTCTTTTACGCTCTTTCCTTGGACAAGTTTAACAATCCTTCTTGCTTTTTTAGGTGATACCCTGATATACTTTTCAATTGCTTTTCCTTCCATTAATTACTCCTTTTCTCCAGTTTCTTCTGTTCCTTCTTTTCTTGTTCCAGAATGTGCCTTAAAATACCTTGTAGGTGCAAACTCTCCTAACCTGTGTCCAACCATTGATTCAGTTATATAAACCGGTATGAATTTCTTCCCATTGTGAACCTCTATTGTAAAACCTACAAATTCAGGAATGATCATAGATGCCCTTGAATAGGTTCTTATATGTTTCTTTTCACCTTTTTTTATCATATCCTCTATTTTCTTCATCAATTTATTATCTACGAAGGGTGGTTTCTTACTTGATCTTGACATTTTATCTCCTCCTCTTCACAATAAACTTATTTGAATATTTTTTCTTCTTCCTTGTTTTATAACCTTTAGCCAGAACACCTGTTGGAGAACAAGGATGTTTATTACTTTTTGAACGACCTTCCCCTCCACCCATTTTATGATCAACAGGGTTCATAGCAATTGCCCTTGACCTTGAACGTCTACCTAAATGTCTCTTTGTCCCAGCCTTTCCTAAAACAATACTTGACTTTTCAATGTTTCCAACTGTTCCAATAGTCGCATAACAGTTCACATTTATAAGTCTCACTTCACCTGATGGCAATCTTATATGAGCATAATCACCTTCTTTTGCAAGTATCTGTGCAGAAAGACCTGCTGAACGAACCAATTTACCACCCTCACCAGGTTTTATCTCTATATTGTGTATCTCTGTTCCAAGAGGGATATTCTTTATTGGTAGCGCATTACCAATTTTAATGGGAACATCTTCTCCACTTATAATTTTATCCCCAACGGAGATACCATTAGGAGCAAGGATATACCTTCTTTCACCATCAGCGTATGTAACAAGTGCTATTCTACAAGATCTATTTGGGTCGTATTCAATAGTAGTTATCCTACCTTCAATCCCCAATTTATCCCTTTTAAAATCTATGATCCTGTATCTTCTCTTGTTTCCTCCTCCCCTGAATCTTACTGTCACCCTTCCAGTATTATTCCTTCCAGAAATCCTCTTTTTTGCAATCGTTAACGCTCTTACAGGTTCAGATGTTGTAATTTCTGAATAATCTGCTGTCTTTTTCCATCTTAATGATGGTGTGATTGGTTTATACTCTTTAATACCCATATTATGCTCCTTCAAATAATGGTATTACATCACCTTTTTTTAATGTAACAATTGCCTTTTTCCAATCCTTTCTTTTTCCCTCAAATCTTCCAAGCCTTTTTCTCTTCCCTTTCACAATGATCGTCTTCACATCAACAACCTTAACCTTAAAAAGTTGTTCAACTGCTCTCTTTATTTCATATTTATTTGCATCCATATTCACTTCAAATGCATACTTGAAATTCTCTTTCTCATTTGTCATCTTCTCTGTGATGTGTGGCCTTATGATAATATCTCTTGGTTCTTTCATTTAAAAACCCCCTCAATTTGTTTGAGTCCGTCTTCAGTTATCAATATATACTTATGCATTAAAACAAGGTATGGGTTAGATTTATAAGCCTCAACGATTGTAAGATTTTCAATGTTCCTGCTTGACTTATATAAATTCATATCATTTCCATCATAAAGAAATAGGACCTTTGAACCATATATTCCCATATTTTTTAACATCTCCACTATCACTTTTGTTTTTGGCTCTGTTAAAGATGGTTTTTCTACAACAAAAACCCTTCCTTCTTTTGCCCTCTGTGAAAATGCAGAGAGCAACGCTTTCTTTCTCAATTTTTTGGGAATAGTGAATGAAAAGTCCCTTGGTCTTGGTCCAAATATAACACCTCCACCTCTCCATAATGGTGACCTTATACTACCTGCCCTTGCCCTTCCTGTCCCCTTCTGTCTCCAGGGTTTCCTTCCTCCACCACTCACTTCACCTTTTGTTTTTGCCTTCGCATTCCCCTGTCTTTGGTCGGCAAGGATCCTTTTTACAGCGTAATATATGGTATCTTCGTTCACTTCCTGTGAAAATATTTCAGGAAGTGTTATTGTTCCCTTCTCTTCACCTTTACTTCCAAAAAGTTTTGTGTTAATGCTCATAGTTTCCCCTTATTAAGATCCAACTATTTTTATGACCGGGTGTAGGTCCTGCAAGACATATAATACCACTCTCAACATCCACCTTTTTCACTGAAATATTTTTTATTGTCTTCCTTTTCGTTCCCATTCTTCCTGGCATACCTTTCCCTTTAATTACCCTGCCTGGATCTGTATGTGCACCAATAGCCCCTGGCCTTCTGTGAAACTTTGAACCCCTTGTTGCAGGTCCGCCATGGTAACCAAACCTCTTTATCACACCCTGAAAACCTCTACCTTTTGTCCATCCAGTGACATCAACCTTCATACCTTCTTCTATGATAGAAATCTTATTTGATAACTTGAAATCTAATTTCAACTCCTTACCTACTTCAAAATCTTTCAATAAATCCTTGTTAATTCTGAATTCGAAGACTTTTTCAGGTGTCTTTAACCCTATCTTCTCATAAATCCCTTTTTCTGGATTTTTAATATTCTTTTTCTTCTCACCAAAGCCCAATATCACAGCAGAATAACCGTCTTTTTCAGGTGTCCTTTTTCCGACGACATATAGAGGAGAAGCCTTCACAACAGTAACAGATGTCACTTTACCATTCTCATCAAAAATCTGTGTCATTCCAATTTTCTTTCCTATTATCATTGAACCTCCTTAAGACTTTATCTCTACCTCGACCCCGGCAGGGAGGTCAAGCCTTGTGAGTGCTTCAATCGTTTCAGGGGTTGCCTCTTTTATATCAATTAATCTTGAATGAATGCATAACTCAAACTGCTCCCTTGATTTCTTGTCAACATGCGGAGACCTGTTCACTGTGTAAAGTTTCCTCTTCGTTGGAAGAGGAACTGGCCCTGAGATTGAAGCACCTGTTTTCTTTGCAACCTCAACTATTTCAAGACAAGATTTATCTAAAATTCTATAGTCATATGATTTTAATTTAATTCTTATACTTTTTCTCATCAATTACTCCAATATTTCTGTAACAACACCTGCTCCAACTGTCCTTCCACCTTCCCTTATCGCAAATCTCAATTCCTTCTCCATCGCTATAGGATACATTAACTCCACCTCCATCTC
>Ga0123519_10004474_pt1 | contig 22675 bp, 18 predicted proteins | sample YelNatPaOPRAMG02_FD_87396 | JGI IMG/M metagenome (GOLD analysis project Ga0123519, IMG submission 87396) | Hot spring microbial communities from Yellowstone National Park - Yellowstone National Park OP-RAMG-02 (version 2) | ecosystem: Environmental > Aquatic > Thermal springs > Hot (42-90C) ...
TCACTGGGAGCTAACTCGCCAGATCTTGGACGCTTGCTTCGAGACGATCAATGAACTCGGACCGGGCTTTGTGGAGTCGGTCTATCAGAACGCCTTGCTGATTGCCCTGCAACAGAAAGGGCTTGCGGCCCAAGCGCACGTGCCACTGACGGTCATCTTTCGCGGGCAAGTCGTGGGCGAGTTCGTCGCCGACATCGTGGTGGAGGGCCAGGTCATCGTCGAGTTGAAGGCTGTGAGGCAGTTGGCACCCGAGCACATCGCGCAGACGATCAACTACCTCAACGCGTCCGGCATTGAGGTCGGCCTGCTGGTGAACTTTGGCAACTCCAGGCTCGAGTGGCGGCGCCTTCGCCGTGGGGAAGGCTCCAGAAGGACGCGTGTCTACAAGGACGTCCAGGATGACCAGGACGGGCAGCAGTGAATCCTGTACATCCCATCCATCCCTGTTACCCCCGTCTTGCTGACAAGGGCCAGCCATGAGCCGGTATGGACAGCATAGAAGCCCAAAGAAGTAGCTCGGCTATCCTGCTGTTCTGTCCGTCTTGCCGGCCGCATCGAGCAGTCCGGAGGGCGGACAGGGATAGACAGGATGGATGGGATGGATAGTGGCATATCCTGTGTATCTTGTCTATTCCGGTTACCCCCGTCGGGCATGGATTCGTTCAGGAGAAGTTGGTTGTGTATTCTTCAGAGAGCGTCTGGGCTGATTGGCCCTCGTATTTGCGCCTCTACGCATCGGGCGAGCTGGCCAGGCGCGCCGAGGCGGCCATGGCCAGCCTGGCCGCCTGCGCCCTCTGCCCGCGTCGCTGCCGGGTCGACCGCCTGGCCGGCGAGCACGGCGTCTGCCGTTCGGGGGCCCTGGCGCGGGTGGCCAGTTGGAATCGCCACGATTGGGAGGAGCCGCCCATCAGCGGCACGCGCGGCTCGGGCACCATCTTCTTTTCCGGCTGCACCGGCGCCTGTATCTTCTGCCAGAACTTTCCCATCAGCCATCTCAACCATGGCATCGACGTGTCAGTGGAACGCCTGGCATCAATGATGCTGGAGTTGCAGGCGAAGGGCTGCCACAACGTCAACCTGGTCAGCGCCACGCATTTCGTGCCCCAGGTGCTGGCCGCCCTCACGGCAGCGGTGCCCCAGGGCTTCCGGCTGCCACTCGTGTACAACAGCAGCGGCTACGAGACGGTCGAGACCCTACGCCTGCTCGATGGCGTCGTCGACATCTACCTGCCCGACGCCAAGTATGCGGATGATTCGGTCGCGCGCCGGTTGTCAGGTTTTGTGCGTTATGTCGAGGCAAACCGGGCCGCGCTCGAAGAGATGTACCGCCAGGTGGGGGCCGACCTCTTGCTCGACGGCGAAGGCATCGCCGTGCGTGGTATGATCATCCGCCACCTGGTGCTGCCGGGGGGGCTCGCCGGGAGCGGTGCGGTCGCCCAGTGGCTCGCAGGCAACCTGTCGCCCCGGGTGCACATCAGTATCATGAGCCAGTACTTCCCGGCCTACCATGCCGTCGGCCATCCTGAGCTTGGCCGCAAGATCACCGAGGAAGAGTACGAGGCAGCCGTGGGGGCTTTCGTCGCCGCCGGCCTCGAGACCGGCTGGCAGCAGGAGCCGGACGGAACGTAACGCGCACTGCGTACTACGTAAGGTGTGCGCTCCCTCGCATGCGTGCGCTCCTTACGCAGTACGCAGTACGTATGACGCCCTAGTCAGAGCCAAGGAGTGAGCCTGCATGCGCATCCTGATGTTCTCTTGGGAGTACCCGCCCCACATCGCCGGCGGCCTGGGCGAACACGTCGCCAATCTGGTCCCCGCCCTCGCCCGCCAGGGCGTCGAGGTGCACCTGATCACGCCCCGCTGGGCCGGCGGCCCCAGCGAAGAGGAAGGCGCCGGCTTTTATGTGCACCGCATCGATCCGCCTACCTTCGATGCCCCCGACGTGCACACCGCCGCCTGGCAGACCAACCTGGTGTTGGAGAAGCACGCCGAGAACCTGTGGCGCAGCGCAGGCCCGTTCGACCTGCTCCATGCCCACGACTGGCTGGTCGCCTTCGCCCCAGTTGCGCTCAAGCGCGGCTTCCGCACACCCCTCGTGGCGACCATCCACGCCACCGAGCGCGGCCGCGGCCGTGGCACCCTCAGCGGCGAGATCGCCTATGCCATCAACAACGTCGAGTGGTGGCTCACCTATGAGGCCTGGCGGGTGATCTGTGCCAGCCGCTACATGGCCGGCGAGGTCACCACCTACTTTGCGGCGCCCACCGACAAGATCGACGTCATCCCCAATGGCGTCGCCGTCGAGCCCTTTGCCCGTTGGCGCGGCCAGGACCTCTCGGCGTTCCGCGCCATGTATGCCCTGCCTGAGGAGGAGATCGTCTTCAACGTGGGGCGCATGGTCTATGAGAAGGGCGCCGGCGTCCTCGTCGAAGCGGCGCCACGAGTCCTGCGCGAACGGCCACAGGCCAAGTTCGTCATTGCCGGCTCGGGCGCCTATGCCAGCGAGCTGCGCCACCGTGCGTGGGAACTCGGCATCTCGCACAAAGTCCTTTTCACCGGCTTTATCCCCGACGAGGATCGCGACCGCCTCTACCTCGTCGCCAACTGCGCCGTTTTCCCCAGCCTCTACGAGCCCTTTGGCATCGTGGCGTTGCAGGCCATGGCGGCGCAGACCCCCGTCGTCGTGAGCGAGGTAGGCGGCCTGGCTGAGGTCGTCAAGCATGGCGAGACGGGCATCACCGTGTATCCCAACAACCCCGATTCTCTGGCCTGGGGCATCGTCCACACGCTGGCCCGCCCCGACTGGGCCCGCCAACGTGCCGCCAACGCCTACAAAGTGGTGCTCGAGGAGTACAACTGGGATACCATCGCCCGCCGCACCATCGCCACCTACCAGCGCGTGATCGATGAGCGCGCCGCATCGGGCTGGTAGGCCGAGCGTCTCAACCTGTGCTGTCCGACGAACCCCGCGGCGGGTCCCTCGCACGGGGCTCAAGCCGCCGCGCTGAGAGCACAAAGCCTCCTCAAGGAGGCTGCCCAGCGCGCAGGGCTTTGTATTCTCAGCCCGACGGCTTCAGCCTCGGGCTCACCGGCGGTCGCGCGAGTCTCTCCGGACAGCATGGGTTTCGAAACCCGACCTACTCGATCACCTCGAACACGAGCGGCGGCGGCGCCACCGGCTCGTCACTCCAGGCGTAGGCACCCAGCACCTGCTGCGCGGCCGCCTGCCACGACCCTTCATCGGCCGCGTGCACGGTGAAGAGCGGCTCCCCCGCCTCGACCCTGGCGCCCACCTTCCGGTGCAGCACCACGCCCACGCGGGGGTCCACCGGCTCGCCCTTGCGCTCGCGCCCGGCGCCCAGCGTCACCGTCGCCAAGCCCACGCGTTCGGCATCGATCTCGCGGATGTAGCCGCCGCGCGGCGCCCCCACGGCCGCCACGTAGGGCGCCCGGGGGAGCACGGCTTCCGGGCTTTCGACCACCCGCACGTCACCCCCCTGCGCCTCGACGAACTCGGCGAACTTGCGCCGGGCGCGCCCGGAGGCCAGGGCCTCGGCCACCATAGCGGCCGCATCCGCCGCGCTCCCGGCCCTGCCGCCCAGCACCAGCATATGCGCCGCCAGCACCCTACAGTGCTCGTCAAAGTCCTGGGGTCCGCGGCCCCACAGCGTATCGATCGCTTCCTTTACCTCGAGGGCGTTGCCCACCGCGTCGCCCAGCGGCTGATCCATGTTCGTCAGCACCGCCAGCACCCGCCGGCCCACGCCGCGGCCCACCTGCACCATCAGGCGCGCCAGCTCGCGCGCGCTCTCCAGCGTCTTCATGAAGGCGCCCGAGCCCACCTTGACATCGAGCACGATCACATCGGCGCCGGCCGCGATCTTTTTGCTCATGATCGAGCTGGCAATCAACGGAATGGAGGGCACGGTCGCCGTCACGTCGCGCAGGGCATAGAGCTTGCCGTCGGCCGGTGCCAGCTCGGCCGATTGCCCCGCCACCACCAGCCCCACCCGCGCCACCTGCGCCAGGAACTGCTCCACACTGAGGTCGACCCGAAAGCCGGGGATCGACTCCAGCTTATCCAGTGTGCCGCCGGTGAAGCCGAGGCCACGCCCCGACATCTTGGCTACCGGCAGCCCGGCAGCCGCCACGAGCGGCCCCACCACCAGCGTCGTCTTGTCGCCGACGCCGCCGGTCGAGTGTTTGTCGGCCACCACCGGCGCCACCGCGCCCAAGGAGAGCGTCCGGCCCGAAGCGACCATAGCCATGGTGAGGTCGGTGGTCTCCTCCCAGGTCATACCCTTCAGGAGCACCGCCATCAGCCAGGCCGCCGCCTGATAATCGGGGATGGTACCGCGGGTGTAGCCATCGACGAAGAACGCGATCTCTTCCTTTGTCAGCCTGCCACCATCGCGCTTCTTGGCAATGACGTCCACTGCGCGCATGCGGGGGTGCCTCCTGGCTGTTACTGTTGGCCGTACTTGCGCACATTGGCCAGGTGTTCATCGTACGATTCGGCAAAGACGTGCGACCCGTCGCCCTTGGCCACAAAGTAGAGATAGTTCGTCGAGGCCGGGTGCGCCACTGCCTCGATGCTGGCCAGGCCGGGGCTGCAGATCGGCCCGGGAGTGACGCCCACGTGCAGGAAGGTGTTGTATGCCGAATCCACCGTCTTCGACTCGTCCTGCTGCATCGGCGTCCACCAGCGGTTGCTCTGCGGGTCGAAGCCTTTGGCGTAGGACACGGTGGGGTCGGCCTGCAACGGCATGCCCCGGTCGATGCGTGCCAGGAACACGCCGGCAATGGTGGGGCGTTCCTCGGCCTTGACCGCTTCGCGCTCCACAATCGAGGCCAACGCCAGCGCCTGGTAGAAGCTGAGGCCGTGGCTCGCCAGGTCGCGCCGCAGCTCGGGGGTCACCCTGCGGTCAAAGTTGCGCAGCATCGCATCGATCACGGCGGCCGGTTTGGCATCGGCTGGGAACTGGTACGTATCCGGGAAGAGAAAGCCCTCCAGTCCATCGGGTGCCCCTTCCGGCCGGCCGCCCAGCCAGGCATAGGGGTAGTCGTGTTTGCGCATCAGGGCCAGGTACTCATCCGCCTTGCCCAGGCCGGCCTCCTCCAACCTGGCCGCCACCTGCTCCATGCGCCACCCCTCGGGGATCGTCACCAACACGCCTTTGGCCAACCCATGCTGCAACTCGGTGACGATCTGATCCAGCGACATGGCCGGCGAGAGTTGGTACTCGCCGACCTCGAGCGCATTGTCAACCCCGCGATAGCGGACGAGCAGCGAGAAAAGCCCCGCATCCCGGATCAGGCCCATCTGTTCGAGGCGTGGCCCGATGGTTGCGGCCGTCTCGCCCGCTTCGACAGCAAAGGTGACCTTCCTGGTATCTCCGGGGCTTACAGGTTGCTCGATGTCAGACTGGCGGAGGGAGAGATAGATGCCCAGAAGGGTGTGCGCCAGCGAACTGGGCGCCTGGGGCTGGCCCGCTGTTGTGCTCTCCTCAGTAGGAGTCGGGCCCGGGGAAGTATTGGGCACCTGCCCCTGCGTCAGCACCGCCCGTAGGCCCACCCCAAAGATCGCCACAATGGCAGCCACGGCAACCACGAACAGCCCCACGCGCAAAAGCGCCCGCCACCTATCCGTCAACTGTCTCTTCCCTTTCCTCAACCGCATCGAGGTAACTTTGGAGGATTACGGCGGCTGCCACGGCATCGATCCGGCCGCGATATTGGCGCGAGGTCTCGCCAGATTCGTGCAGCAGCCGCTCAGCCTCGGCGGTCGAAAGGCGTTCGTCCCACAGGATCACCGGAATGTCGAGGTGCTCGGCCAGGCCTGCCGCGTAGCGCTCCACCCGAAGCGCCTGCGGGCCCACCTGGCCGTCCATCGAGAGGGGATGCCCAACGACGATCCGCGAGGCCTGGTTCTCTCGCGCAAGCCGGGCAATGGTGCGGTAGTCTTCCTGCCTGCTGCGGCGGGTGATGACCGCCAGCGGCCGTGCCCACAAGCCCAGTGGGTCGCTCACCGCCACCCCGATGCGCCGCTCGCCGACGTCGAGGGCCAGGACCCTCACTCCGAGCCCCCGCTCAGCCGCACCTGGATGCGCGAGGGCATCCAGGGCAGGCGGTGCCACCAACTCGGCCTGATCTCGATGCGAGGGGGCTCCGAGAGGTCGCATTCTTGGGCCAGCCAGAGCGCGGCGGCCTCCACATCCTTGCCGGCAATGTGGCTGCTCGCAGCCTTCAGGTTGATGGCCGGCACCAGGGTAGCGCTGGCACTCGCTTTGAAGCGCACTGTGTCGCCCTGCACCTGGGCCGTGCCCACCGGCTGTTGCACCGCCAGCGTCGCCTCGTTCACCACCAGCCCACCATTGGAGTTGGCCACCAGCGCGCGGCTCAGCAGATCGCGCGTGGCTTGCCCGTCAACCGCGAACCCTGTGACGCGTACCTTCATCGTCAGGTTCAGCTTGTCGGCCTCGTCACCCACCTTCTTGTCGAACGACTCGTCGGCGATGGCCACATCCAGAGAGTCGGCAGGAATCCAGTCGCCGGGGCTCAAACGGGCCACCAGCTCCTCGTAGGCCTTCTGTTGCAGCTTTTGCACCAGCGAGGCTCGGAGCCGGTTCTGGTCCTCGTTCGCCACGATGCTCACCCGCTTCTCGTTCCCTCCTTGTATGGGCTTGTCGTTCAGCACATCGACCTGGTAGCTCGGCGCCCCTTCAACCACCCGGATGGTCAGCGCGTCGACATTGCCGACAGGCCCGGCCTCGGCTGCCTCGATGGGCACCCGTGCCGTTGCCCCGTAGGCCCCAGGCACCTTCACATCGAGGAGCGTGTAGAACTTGACGGTCACGCCGTCGGTGGTGCGCACCACCGTCCCCTTGGGAACCGTAACCTCATTGGTGGTCTTGTTGACCAAGACAACGTCGCCGGTTGCATGTCGGTCGGCCACCGACCGCTTGCCCGTCGCCTGCCCTTCCTCCATGCCGATGATCTCAGTCTGCACCTGGTGGGCAGGCACGCGGCCCTTCTCGTCATCTACACTCTGCACGGTGGTGCTGGCCACGACCTCAAGTTGCATGGTCGCCTTCTCCCCTTTGGGGGCCAGCATCACCGTCGCGCTCGGCAGCGCCAGCGCCAGGCCCAAGAGGAGCACCAACAGGGCAGCCCCGGCCACAGCCAAAAGGGCCAGATGTTGCGCTGCATCGCGCCAGGTGGGTCGCTGCAGCGACGGCCCGGCCACGCCACCTGTGGCCCGCCTGTCCATCGCCGGCCCTGCTTCGAGCGCCGGCCGGCGGCTATCGAGGCGGGGCCGGCTGCCAGCGCCCCCCGTAGCGCGGTACACCAGCTTGGCACGCTTGCCAAGGAGACCGCGGCTCGAGGCCGTCTTCAGCCCCAGGCTCCTTGCCAGGGTGGTCAGCGCGTGGTCGTCGGTCACCAGCACCATGTCAAGGGCCAGTGCCTCTGCCGCTCGGTGCAGCAGGGTCAGATCCAGCTCAGTCCGCACGGCAGGGTGCCCGGTAGGCACCACGACCGCCACCTGCCCCGACTGGACCTGCTCAAGCTTCTGGCGGAGAGCAAAGATGCTCTCGTCCTCCCCCAACTGGATCGTCTCTCTCAACGAGATGCTCCCTCATCAAGCCCCCAGGCCTCGGAACGCGAAAACGGCAGTGATTGTAAACTAACCAAAAAGCCATGTCAAACCTTGTCGCCGGAAGCGCGCAGCCCATCCCGGCACAGCCCTCTCGCCGGGGCCCCTCAGGGTGAGGGCATACAGCCTGCCCCAGGGCGTCAGGAGGCGCGGCTGCCCCGGCCGTAGCGCTGCTCGATGGCGAGGATCTTCTGCACGCGGCGCGCATGCCGCCCGCCCTCAAAGCGGGCACCCAGCCATGCCTCCACGATATCCTCGGCCAGGCCCTCCCCCACGACTCGGGCGCCCAGGCAGAGGATGTTGGCATCGTTGTGAGCGCGGGCCAGGCGCGCCATGTAGGTGTCGGTGGCCACCGCCGCGCGGATACCGGGAACCTTGTTGGCCGCCAGGCTCATGCCGATGCCTGTACCACAGATCAGGATGCCGCTATCGGCGAGGCCCGCTGCCACCTCTTCCGCGGCCCGCAGGGCATAATCCGGATAGTCCACCGAGCCGGGGCTGTCGGGCCCCAGGTCGACGGCGTCGTGGCCGCGCGCCCGCAGCCACTCGACAACCCTGGCCTTGAGCGCCAGAGCAGCATGGTCCGAAGCGACGACGATACGCATGACGATATCACCCCAGGTTCTAGCAGCGCTCCACAGGGTTGACCAGGGCGCCGATGCGATCGATCCGTATCTCTACACGGTCGCCCACCTGCAGACAAAAGCTGTCGGGCGGGACGATCCCGGTGCCGGTCAATAGGACCGCCCCCGACGGGAACTCGTTGTCGCGCCCCAGGTACGCGATGAGCTCGCTCGTGAGGCGCACCATCTGATCGGTGCGAGTTTCGCCCTCAAAGGCGATCCGACCGCCGCGGTAGACAGCGCAGGCGATGGTGGCCGGCTGCTCGATGTCGAACTCGTCTGGCAGCACGATGCAAGGCCCCAGAGCACAGCAGCCGCGATGGATTTTGGCCTGTGGCAGATAGAGAGGGTTCTCACCCTCGATGTCGCGGGCGCTCATGTCATTGCCGATCGTGTAGCCAGCAAGCTTGAGCTGTGGCGTGAGCACGAGCGCCAGCTCCGGCTCTGGCACACACCACCGGGAGTCGGAGCGCACCCTTACCGGTTCGAACGGTCCTGCTGTACGGTTCGGAGTGGCCTTGAAAAAGATCTCGGGGCGGGCGGCCGCATAGACCCGGTCATAAATTCCCGACCCGTGCGACTCCTCCTCACGTGCGTGACGGCTGCGGTAGTAGGTCACGCCAGCAGCCCAGATTTCTTGGGCGTCGGTAGGCCTCAGGAGATAAGCGCCCGTCGCCTCGGCCGGGCGCTCAAGCGCGCGGTAGGAGGCCAGGCGCGGCTGATGCGCTGCCTGCTCAGCCAGCCACTCGGCAGCCCCTTCGCCCAGCACATCCCAGGCGCAGAGAAGTGCCTCCAGCGAAGCGAACTCAGGCCGGCCGCTCGCGGTGAGGTCACACACATCATCGCCCAAAACCGCGCCCAGGCGCGCCCCCTCCCCTGGAAGAAAGAAACGACAGATACGCATCGTGGCCCCCAGATCACGATCCCCTGAGCAACTCGCGTTGCGCGGCTGCCACACCCGCGCCCGCCTCGAAACGATAGCCCGCCGCGGCCAGCCCGCGCTCCACGGCACCCAGTGTCGCCAGGATATCGCCATCGCTCACCGACCCCATGTGGCCGATGCGGAAGTAGCGTCCCTTGATCTCTGGGTGCAGGCCGCCTGCCAGGATGACCCCGGCCTCGAGGATGGCCTTTAGCACCTCCGGTCCGATCCCGGCTGGATAGTAGGGCGCCGTCATGGTGTGGGCGGCCACAGCCGGCTGGGCCAGTTGGGTCAAGCCCAGTGCTGCAATGCCCTCCTTGCAGGCAGCTCCGATGCGCACATGCCGGCGGAAACGCGCTTCGAGTCCTTCGGCCAGGATGTGCCCCAGGCTGACATCGAGGGCAGCCACCAGGTTGACGGCCGGCGTCGCAAAGTAGGCGGCCTTTCGTGCCTCGTAGGCCTCCATGACCGGCAGCCAGTTGGCCCAGTCGGCATAGTAATTGGCCACCGGGGCTTTGCGGCGCCGCCAGGCCTCCAGTGCCCGTGGGCTTGCCATCAGGAGTGCCAGGCCGGGAGGCGTGCCGATCGCCTTCTGCGAGGCGGTCAGGCAGATGTCGATGCCCCATTCCTCCTGGCGGCACTCCTCTGCCGCCGTCGCGCACACGCCATCGACCACGCTCAGCGCTCCATAGCGTTGCGCCAGCGCGGCCACGCCCTTCACGTCGGTCAGAACTCCGGTCGAAGTATCGACGTGGGTCACCGTGACCAGCTTGAAATCGCGCTGCCCCAGGGCCTCCTCCACCTCATCGAGGGCCGGCGCAGCCCCCAGGGGCGCGCGCACCATCGTCACCTGCGCCCCATAGCGTTCGAGGATGGCTGCAAAGCGCTCGCCAAAGTACCCCGTGCTCACGACCAGGGCATGGTCTCCTGGCTCCACCAGGTTGCTCGCTGCCATATCCATCGCCAGCGTGCCCGACCCTGCCACGACGAAGGGTTGGCCACCGGGGCAGAGGCACACCTGCCGCGTGCGCTCCAAGGCCCGGCCGAACACCTCGATGAAATCGGCAGCCACGTGGCTGGTGGTGGCCTGGCCCATCGCCTGCAGCACGTCGGGCTCGAACTCGATCGGCCCCGGGATCATGAGCAGTCTGCGGCCTTTCATGTGCACCTCCAGTGCTGGTCACCGACTCACGGGAATATCTTGCCCGGGTTCAGGATGTTCTCCGGGTCGAACGCCGCCTTGATGCGTCGCTGCAGCTCAATCTGCGCTGCATCGAGCGCCAGGGGCAGGTAGGCGCGGCGAGTCGCGCCCACACCGTGCTCACCCGTCAGGGTGCCGCCCAGCGAGATGCAGAGGTCATAGATCGCGCGGCGCAGTGGCGGCACCACCTCCTGCCACCGTGCGTCGGGCGTCTCGTCCTTGAGGATGTTCACGTGCACGTTGCCATCACCAGCGTGCCCGAAGCAGACGATGCGCACGCCGTACCGGTCACCCAGCTCGTGGATGCCCTCGAGAAGCCTGGGAATCTCGGCGCGTGGCACGACCACATCTTCCATATAGTTCGCCGGGCTCTCGTGCTTGAGCGCCTCCAGGATCATGCGCCGGGCCTCCCACAGCCGGTCGCGGGTGGGCCGATCACTCGCCACCAAGACGTCGAGGGCGCCATGGGCCAGGCACAGGTCGCCCACCTGCTCCATGTCGGCCGCGACCTCCTCGTCACGACGGCCATCGAGTTGGATCAAGAGGCACGCGGCCGCGTCGTGGAAGGGCACCTCTCTGCCGAGCATGCGCTCCGAGGCACGGACCCCATCGCGCTCCATGAACTCGATCGTCGTGGGGAGAATGCAATGGCTGATGATATCCGAGACAGTGCGGGCCGCCTCGTCGAAGGAGTCGAAGGCGACCAAGAGGTCGACCCGCGCCGGCGGCAGGGGCAGCAAGCGCAGGGTGATCTCGGTCACCACTGCCAACGTCCCCTCCGAGCCCACCAAGAGCTGAATCAGGTTGTAGCCGGTTACGTCCTTGACCCGTTTGCCGCCCATGCGGATGATCTCTCCGCCCGGCAGCACCGCCTGCAGCCCACAGACGAAATCCTTCGTCACGCCATACTTGACGGCGCGCGGGCCCCCTGCGTTCTCTGCGATGTTGCCCCCCAGGCAGCAGGAATCGAGGCTCGCCGGGTCTGGCGGATAGAAGAGCCCTTCGGCCTCTACAGCGCGGTGCAGGTTGCCGGTGATGACCCCCGGCTGAGCCGTGACGGTGAGGTTCTCACGATCGATCTCCAGGATGCGGTTCATACGCTCGGTCGAGAGCACGATCCCACCACAGACCGGCACCGCACCGCCGCTCAGCCCCTGGCCCCCGGAGCGCGGCGTCACCGGGATGTGGCGTTCGCTGGCCAGGCGCATGACCTGCGCCACCTCCTCGGCCGTCGCCACCTTGACGACGACCTCGGGCTCGGCACGCAGGCCGGCAGTCTCATCGTGAGCATAGGGGTCCAGAGAGAGGGGGTCACTGAGCACGTAGGAGTCACCGACAATGGCCCGCAGGCGGGCGACGACTTCCGCATCCACCTTGGCGTACATGGGCTGAGCACCACCTTGCTCGTGGGGCGCAGGGTCGCGCTTGCGGCACATCCAGCGGGCGGGCCGGACGGCCCCTGGCGACTGCCGCCCGCGCCTCGCCTCGCGTGCAGAATACCACAAAAGCAGAAATCGGGCAACGCCATGGTTCTGGGGGCCTGCAGGCTGGGTCAGGGCCAGGCAGATGCCGGCGCCTTCGCGGGCCTGGGCTCACAGCAGCGAGCGAAGGTATCCCCTCTCCCCCACAGGGGAGAGGGTTAGGGTGAGGGGGTTTCTTCACCTCCGCGGGCCTTTGTACAGGCAGGAAACGTCTCGCCAAGGGCCTAAAGCATAGGCCCTAACGCCGCATCTCCACAAGCACCACATGTGTGGGGTTGCCGGCCGCGTCGCGCAGGACCCGTGCCGCCCAGCGGATGGGGATGCTCTGCCCGGCTCGCGAGCGCCAGGTCGTCCGGAGCGGCCCGAGGTCGTGGCCCGCAACGACCTTGGCAAAAGCCCGCTCGGCCGCCGCTCGGCTCCGTGGGCTCACCAAGAGCGCCCAGGGCTCCTTGCCTCTGACCTCGTCGAACGAATAGCCGGTCAGGCGCTCGCACGCCGGGTTGAAGCGCACGATGCGCCCATCGCCGTCGAGGGCCATGAGCGCCGCTTCCGCCATGTCCACAGCGGCTGCGTCGATGGCCTGGTCGGCGCACATCTGCTCCTCGGTCGCCGCGCGCTGCTGGAGCTCTCGCTCGAGCCGGCCCAGTTTTTCCTGCTGTTCTCTTGCCTGGGCCTCGGCCTCCGCCAGCTTGTTTCGGAGGGCAGCCTGCTCGTTCTCGTGCTTCTGGCGCTCGCTCATCCGAGCCCTGGCCTCGCGCACGAAAAGCCAGAGCTCGGCCAGCGTCGCCGCCACAGCCAGGGCGATGAGCACCGCACCGGCCAGGAGGGCCCAGGCGCAGTCGCAGCAGGGCACCAGCGCCTCGCGCGCGTGCACCTCCACCACCAGATACCAAGGCGAAGCCGGGATCAGGCGCAGCGTGGCCAGGGCCCGCGTGCCATCGAGGCCCTGGCCAGCGACGACGCCGCCCAGGTGCGAGACCACCAGGGCCACTGGTAGGCGGCCATCGTCGCGAGGCAGGAGGACATTGAGCGCGACGCCAGGCTCGCCCGCCGGTTCGTTGAGCACTCGCAGCCCGCCTTCCTCCTGGCGCAGCAGGATGCCCTGGGCGCTGCTCCAGTTGCCCGCCTGACCCTGCAACAACGGGTACAGCGTTGGCTGCGGGTCGACCCGCAGCACGAGTGCACCCAGCGGGGCCCCCTGCCGGGCTTCAGGGTCAAGGATGGGCGCTGCCAGGTCGAGGCGGGGCTCGCCGGTCCGAGCTTCACGGTAGAGGTCCGAGATCACCACCTGGTGGCTGCGCATCGCCTCGGCGGCAAGGCCCTGCGCTGCACTGCCCTCAGGCTCGCTCCCCGCGGCGCTCGCCAGAAGCAACGCGCCATCGAGGTCGAGGAGGTAGGCGCCCTGGTAGCGCCTCCGCCTGGCCAGCGAGGCCAGCCGGCTCTCCAGGTCGGCGCGCGCCTGGCCATCGCCTCGGTCGGCCAAGAAGCGCTGGACCCGGCGTGCCAGCGGCACATCCTCAAGAACCTCCGTCGCCTCAGCCAGGCGTGCATCGCGCCAGCCGGCGACGGCATGCGCCTGGGCGTCGGCCAGCGCCTCCAGGGCGCCCTCGGCCTCTCGCCGGAGCCTCCGCTCCTCGGCGCTGACGTGGAGGTGCATCCCCACCAGCGTGGCGATGCCCAGCACCAGGCTCACCGCCACCGGCACCAGGGCCAGCCTCGGCAACCGCACTCGTTGGACCATCGCGCTCACCTGCCCTCGCTGCGCTTGAGCCGGCGCATCCGCCCCCCGCCAGCCAGAGGGGCCGCCATGCCGGTCCGGGGCGGGGAAACCCCGCGCCGACCCTATCAGGGCGCCACCGAAGCGGTCCGGGGCGGGGAAACCCCGCGCCAACCCTATCAGGGCACCACCGAAGCGGTCCGGGGCGGGGAAACCCCGCCCCTACTCCATCATAGCATCACCTGTGGGCGGGCAGCAAGGGGCGTTTGAGCGGTTCGCCCCAACGCCGATGGGGGCTGAATGGCCCAGGCAGAGTAGGTCGCTTACAGGTTCTCGATGGCTACCGGCTCCACCGGCCCGGGCAGTTCGAAGCCAAACACCCGTGAGTAGAAGTACAGCTCGCCCTCCAGCGAGCGCCGGATGCTCTCGGCGCGGCGAAAGCCATGCTGTTCGCCCGCAAAGGTCACATAGGCCACCGGCACCCTCTTCGCGCGCAGCGCATCCACCATCATCTCGGCCTGGTTGGGGGGCACCACCTGGTCTTCCAGGCCCTGGAAGAAGATGACCGGGCACGAGAGCCGCTCCACGTGGTGCAGCGGCGAGCGTTCGACATAGAGGTCGCGCCGCTCCGGGTACGGCCCGACCAGCCCGTCGAGATAGTGCGACTCGAACTTGTGAGTGTCTCTGGCCAGTGCCTCGAGGTCACCGATGCCATAGTAGCTGGCGCCTGCCTTGAAGGCCTTCCGGAAGGTGAGCGCGGCCAGCGTGGTGTAGCCACCAGCGCTGCCACCGGTGATGACGAGGCGCCGTTCGTCGGCCAGGCCGCGCTCCACCATAAAGCGCGCAGCGTTGACACAGTCATCCACATCGACGATGCCCCACCGGCCCTTGAGCCGTTCCCGGTACGCGCGACCATAGCCCGTGCTTCCCCCATAGTTCACATCGAGCACTGCAAAGCCGCGGCTGGTCCAGAACTGCGTGCTCAGATCGAAAGCCGTAGTGGCAGCGCCGGTCGGCCCCCCGTGGCTGTACACTCGCAGCGGTGGCAACTCGCCCGCCGGCGCGACCAGGTCGCGGTTCTTCGGAGGGTAGTAGAGAGCGTAGGCCGTCTGCCCGCCCTCTGTGGGGAACTCGATCGGCTGGGGCTGCGAGAGGTAGCCGGGGTCGACTGCCACCTCGCTCGAACGCCGCAGCACCTGGGTTCGGCCGCTGTCCAGATCCAGGAGGGCCAGCGAGACGGGCTCACTCGGCGAACCGCCGCGGAAGACCGCCCAGCCAGAGCCCACCCGGATGCCTTCGAGCATGGTGTAGGGCGTGGCGATGGGCTCGAGGTGGCCGGAGGCGGTATCGAGCGAGGCCAGGTGGGTCGTGCCGTCTTGCTCGTAGGTGCAGATGATGCGGCTGGGGGAGGCAAAGCCGTAGGTCGACATGCCAAACCCCCATTGCGCCTGCCCGAACTCGGCGGGCATTTCGCACAGAGGCTCGACCTGCCCACCCCGCCAGCGATAGAGATTCCACCAGCCGGTGCGGTCAGAGACAAAGTGCAGCACACCATCGGGGGACCACTCCGGCTGGAAGATCGATTCGCTCGGCCCGCCGGCAATGCATTGCGCTCGGGCCACCGCGCCGCCTGGTCGCAGATCCCCCACCCATAACTCGCAGCCATCCCACGGCATATTGGGGTGGTTCCAGGTGAGCCACGCCAGGCGCTGGCCATCGGGGCTCAGGCGCGGCGAAGAGTAAAAGTCGTTGCCCGAGGCCAGCACCTGACCCGCGCCTCCGGTCTCCAGGTTGATGCTCACCAGTGTGTTGACCGCCTGCCGGCCGGGTGCGGTGTGGTCCTCTCGCACGCAGATCAGCCGGTTCCGCCGGCGGTCGAGCACCCCGTCGGCGTAGCGCAGGTCCACCGCCGGCGTGAGAGGCTGCGGCATTCTGCCAGGAACCAGACGATACAGCCGCTGATCGGCAAAGTTGGAGAAGTAGACCACGCCATCTGCCGCAACGAAATCGCCGCCCCCATACTCATGGACGCGGGTGCGCGCGTAGAAGGGCGGAGGCGTCACATCATCGACCCGACCATCGGGGGTGCGGCGCACAATGACGTAGCGCCCTCCCTCGGTGGGCCGGCTCTCAATCCAGTAGACGTCTTCCCCATCCAAAGCGATCTGCCTGAGCCGAACCGTCGCGCGGGCGATGAGCTCCGCGGTGATGGGCGACTCCCACGAGCCATACGGTGCGACGCGACAAGCAGCCATCGGGTTCTCCCTTCTGCGAGCCCGTTCGGCGGGCTCGGCCTACTCCCTATTGCAGGGGGACCAGCTTCGCCTTGTGCCCGATTCGAGCACCGCTGCTCCGCAGGGATGTGGCACTCATTCCCCAGCCCCGCCTCCCCAGTGCGGGGTCGGGGGGCCAGCAGGTGCAGGGCCACTGCAGACGCCCGTGCTCGCCGGCAAGTGAGCCGCGCCCTGCGCCGGGCACAGTCCAATCTGGGGCAAGCCCGATCCCGGACTCCCCAACTTGTTGGGGCCGTGCTACGACGTGGCGCCAGACATCGCATTACACGCCACTGCGCAACGCGGCCCAAACAAGTGCGGGGCTCCGGCACCGCGGGCTGGCCAGAGGCGCCCCCCAGATTGAACTACACCTGGCGCAAGGCGCTTGCTTGACCGGGTGCAAGACGTGAGTATAATCCTACTCCAATAGGCAGCTATTGCCAACTGCACAGCACTAAGCCCATCTCAGCTCCTCTATGGGTAGACCAGGAGCAGACACGGTTTCCAGGGCGGAAATCCAGACGACGAGGAAGGCCACAGCAGACACGTCGCAGTAAGAGATCTGTCCTCCCCCAACAGGGGAGTTGGGATGGTCGGCGGCACGCGGGCTGTCGACCATCTCTGTTTTCATGTGCAGGAATGTCGGTTGAGCCTCCATCGGAGTGACCCATTGAAAGACAGCGAAGTCTGCAGCGGGCCAGCGCTGGCGAACCAAGATCAAGCCCTGCTCCGCCAGATTGCAGCGTCATTGCCCATCCTGGCCGACGTGAGCCGGGCCGACCTGCTCCTGTACCGCTTGAATGGTGCAGGCCAGGCGGTTGTCGCCGCCCACGGGCGGCCCAACTCGCTATCGCCGCTGTACCCGCGGTCGCTGGCGGGGGATGTGGCCCTGCCCTCAGAGCGGCCCGATGTCTTTCGGGCCTTCAGCGCGCGCCCCTGGCGGCGGCATGTGCGCACGGCGACGGTGCAGGGCGCACCGGTGGCCCGCGAGCTCCTGCCCGTCTATGGGGAGGGAAACCACACCATCGCCGTGCTGAGCATCGACACGAGCTGGCTGGCTCACGAACGACAACTGCGCCGCAGCCGGGTGTTCCGCCAGGCCCTGCACAGGCTGCAGGAGACGGCGCTGCGCGGCGAGTTGGCCGGAGCGGAGGACCTCTCGCCTTTTGGCGAGCACGATGGCATCATGGTGGTCGACACTGAGATGCGCATCCGCTACGTCAGCGGGATCGCCGCCAACCTGTTCCGGCGCCTGGGCTATGCCGAGAGCCTGGTGGGGCAGCACATTTCGACCCTGGAGACTCGCGATGAAGTGCTGGTGGCCACAGCTCTGCGCGAGCGCCGTTGCCTCGAGGAGCAAGCCACCGAACATGACCTGACCTGGGTGCGCAAGGCGATCCCCCTCCGCACGCGTGGGCTCGGGCCGGCGTTCAGGCGCCTCTCGCCCGGCCCCTCGCGCTGGGCCGGTGTGATGGTCACCATCCACGACGCAACGGAGGCCCTGCGTCGCGAACAGGAGCTCAGGATCAAGTCGGCCATGATCCAGGAGATCCACCACCGGGTCAAGAACAACCTGCAAACCATCGCCTCGCTCCTGCGCATGCAGGCGCGGCGCGCCAGCGACCCAACCGTGACCCACATCCTGGGCGAGAGCGTCAACCGCATCCTCAGCGTGGCGGTGGTGCACGAATTCCTCTCGCAGAACGAGTCGGCCGTCATCTCGATCCGCGACGTCGGCCAGCGCATTCTTAGCCAGACCATCGCCGGCGTGGTGGATCCGAACAAACGCATCTCGCTCAGGCTCCAGGGCAGCAATCTCTACCTGCCCACCCAACAGGCGACCGTCTGTGCCCTGGTGCTCAACGAATTGGTCCAGAACGCCCTGGAACATGGCTTCGATCGCCGCGAGGAAGGGCTGATCGTCGTCACCCTGAAGGACGATGGTGAGCAGGTGACGCTCCTGGTAGAGGACGATGGCGCGGGGCTGCCTGCAGGCTTTGCCGTGGCCAGCGACGGCAGCCTGGGGTTGCGCATCGTGCAGACGCTGGTGGAGGCAGACCTCAAGGGGCACTTTACATTGGAGAACGCCGCGGAGGATGGCCCTGGGGTGAGAGCGACGGTAGTCTTCCCCAAGTCGACCTTAGGAGGTGAAGGACGGTGGAACGCACGAGGGTAATCATCGCAGACGACGAGTCGATCATCCGGATGGACCTGCGGGAAATGCTGACCAATCTGGGCTACCTGGTGGTCGGCGAGGCTGGGGATGGCCGCAGCGCCGTCAACCAGGCACGCGAGCTGCGCCCCGACGTGGTGATGATGGACGTCAAGATGCCCGATATGGACGGCATCGAAGCGGCCCGCATCCTCACCCAGGAGCGCATCGCGCCGGTGGTGCTGCTCACGGCCTTTAGCCAGCGCGACCTGGTCGAGCGGGCGAAGGAGGCGGGAGTCGTCGGCTACCTGGTCAAGCCCTTCCGTGAGTCCGATTTGGGGCCTGCCATCGAAGTCGCCCTGGCGCGCTTTGCCGAGTTCCGCGCCCTCGAGAAAGAGGTCGCCAACCTGCAGGAGACCCTCGAGACGCGCAAACTGGTGGACCGGGCCAAGGGTATCCTCATGGACACCCAGAACCTGAGCGAAGCCGAGGCCTTCCGCAAGATCCAAAAGATGAGCATGAACACCCGCAAGCCAATGAAGGAGATTGCCGAGGCGATCATCCTGGCCCAGGAAGCGCGCTCATCCGAATAGTCGTGGCAACGCCGCCCTCTTGGGGCCGCCACCCGTCGCGCGGGTCGGCGGCCCCTTCTTGAATCCCACGGGCCGCTGCCTCCACGGACTGCCTCCCCGCGCCTGGACCCAAGACACCTTGCGAACCGCATTGCGCCTAGATCAGTCTCAGCGCTAGCAGCAACGCCCACAGCGTCAGGCCGCCCAAAAAGATCCAGGCCACGTCGAGCCGGAAGTAGCGCATGGCAACGAGCGCCGCAGCCGCAAAAGCGATCGACGCCGGCCCGACAATGGCCACTGCGCTCAACTGCAGCACTACCACCGCCAGGAGGCCCACGAAGGCCGCCAGCACGCCCTCCAGCGCGCCACGAACCGCCCGCAAGTCAGGAAGGCGGGTGAAAATCTCGCTAAAGATCAGCGACCAAAGAAAGGGTGCTGCAAAGATGGCAAAGGTCGCCAACGTTGCCGCGCCGACACCCCCAAGCTTGTAACCGATGAACGTCGCCGTGATCAAGAACGGCCCGGGTGTCACCTGCCCCAGGGCTACCCCCGCGGCAAACTGGCTGGGCGTGAGCAGCCCCCTGACTTGCACGACTTCGTGCTGGATCAAGGGGATGATGGTGGTGCCATTACCGAAGGCCACTGCGCCGATCCTGAACAGGATCAGGGCCAGCTCGCCAACGTCAGAATGAAGCAGGTAGGAAAAGGCCACCACCGCCGCCACGATGGCGACCGCCAGGCCGATCGCCGCCAGCCGTCTGAGCGAGAGGGGGGCAACGGTGCGCGGCACCGCAGGCCCTGGGCGGGGCGGAGGCCTCAGCGAGACTGCGCCCAACACCAGCGCGCCGAGCACGACCAGGATTGGGTTCGCACCGAAGAGGAGCGCGACAAAGGCGCCCAACCCGAGGGCTGCCTCTATGGGGCCCTTGAAGTACTGGGCGCCAAAGTCGAGGGTCACGTTGGCGATGGTGCCGATCACCAGCGCCTCCAGCCCGAGGAACAGCGGCTGCACGAAGGGGATGCTGCCGGCGGCGAAATAGCCTGCAGACAGGCCGAGCATCAGCACAAAGGCCGGCAGGATGAAGGCGCTCATCGCCGCAGCAGCCCCCAGCACGCCACGGAGCCGGTATCCTACGTAGGCGACGAACTCGGGCATCACAGGGCCGGGGTACAGTTGCACCAAGGCCAGCCCTTCGTTCGTCTCTGACTCGCTCAGCCACCCCTTCTCGACGACCGTCCGCCTGACCCTGGGCAAGATCGAAAAGCCGAACGCAGTGACCCCGATCGTCAGGTAGGTCCAGAATAGGTTCCAGAGTGAGACGTCGGGACGAGCTTCCTGCTCGGGCGATGGAGTCTGCTGGCGCGGCTCCTCCTCGATCTCAATCACGGGTTCCCCCGACCGGCGTGGTTCCGGCCATCGTCTCGACACGCCATCCGGCCGGCGCGCACAGGAGCGAGGCATCCCCACTCGGCCTGCCGGGCCGGCGGTCTCGCTTCGGACCGCAAGCTCATTGGGATGGCTCCTGCTCCACCGGCAGGGGCACAGGCTTGCCCTGCGCCGCGGCTTCGGCGCAAGGGATGCAGACGGTCCGGCCCTCCCACTCGCGCGCATAGCGCGCCACTACCGTCTCGCCGCACACATCGCAGATGAAGGTATCGAAGGCGTGCGGCTGGGGCGGGGGCAGCTCGACCTGGCGGACAGGCTCTACGCTGAAGAGGGACCCAGTGGGGGTCCGTGAGCGTCCTCTGGATCAGGTCCTCAGACAGGCGAGGATCGATCTGGCAGGCCGGCACCCCCTTGCGCCGTTCGGCGATGAACTCGGATTCCTGGCTGCGCTGGATGACCTCAGGCCTGGCCACCACGCGCACACTGCGCGCACCGCGGTTGTCGATTACGGTCACGGCGAATTTACCATAGCCCAGGCGGTCGATGTTACCCTTACCGAAGGTGCAGCCGGTCGACATCTGGATGCCGTCGGCGAAGCAGGTGCCGCAGTGGCTGCGGTCGATCTCGACCAGGGCACGCAGCTCACCATTGCGCGAGCGGTCGACGCCCAGGGCCTCCAGGGCTGCCAGCCCGGCGCGCAGGCCGAGCGGCATAGCCGGGCGCCTGTGGCCATGCATGAGCAGGGCAGCACGGTACAACTCGCTTTGGGGATCCATAGGTTCCTCCGCATGTGTCTCGGGGCAGGCCGGCAAACTGCGTGCCACACAGCGGCGCTTGACGCAGATACCCAACGGGGGTATAGTACCAACCGGCCGACACTGGTTCCCGACCAGCTGCTCCGCCGCCTTCTTCAGGCATCCGCATGCGACAACGAGGAGGGTCGATGAACGCAAAACGTCTCGTCTTTCTGCTCGGCCTGGCCGGATTCATTGTCATGGCCGACAACTGGGTTGTCTCGCCGATCCTGCCGGCGATCGCCCAGTCGCTGCATGTGCCAGCCGCAAGCGCCGGCATCCTGATCGCGGCCTACATGCTGCCCTTTGGCCTCTTCCAGTTGGTCTATGGGCCTTTGGCCGACCGCCTGGGCAAGTTCAGGGTGATCTCCGTTACCCTGGCCCTGTTCACACTGGCGACCGGGCTCTGCGGCTTTGGGCTGGGCCTGGCTGACCTGGGCGCCTACCGTGCCCTCACCGGGCTCTTCGCCGCCGCTACCATGCCCATCTCGCTGGCGCTGATCGGCGATGTGGTGCCCCTGGAGGAGCGCCAGACCGCCATTGGCACTTTCATGGGCATCTCTTTCCTCGGGCAGGCGCTGTCGATGGCCATCGGCGGCACCATCGCCTACCTGGTCAACTGGCGGGGCGTCTTCATCGCGTACGCCGCGCTCGCAGGGCTGATCACGGTCATCCTGATGACCGCAGGCAGGCGCGTGGCCGGGCAGCCGGCGCAGCGCCGGGGAGGTCCGGTGTTGGCGCCCTATGTCAAACTGTTGGGGCACCTGCCCAGCCTGGCTACCTACCTGGTGGTCCTCGGCGAGGGCGTGCTGGTGCTGGGATCGTTCTCGTATCTGGGGGCGAACATCGCCCAGGCCTTCCACTTCAACTACCTGGGCATCGGCCTGATCATGACGGCCTTCGGAATCGGCGCCGTACTGGCGGGGCGGGTCAGCGGCGAGGCTGCCCAGCGGATGGGCCGCAAGCGGCTCGTCGCCGGGGGACTGCTCTTGGGCGCGGTCGCCGACCTTCTGATCGCCGGCTTCTCGGCCAGCCTGGCGTTGACCGTCCTCGGCGTATTCCTGCTGGGGCTGGGCTTTATGCTCGCCCACTCGACCCTGCTGACGCTGGCCACCGAGTTTGCGCAAGCTGCGCGGGGCGTCGCCATGTCGATGGTCACCTTCTGCTTCATGGTCGGCGGGGCCATCGGCACAGGGCTCGGGGCGCGGCTCATCGCGGCCCAGGGCTATCAGGCCTTCTTTGTGCTCTATGGCATTCTGCTGCTGGGCCTGGGCATGGCCGGGCTGGTGGCGATCAACGAGGAATTCGGGCAGAGGAAGGCTGCGCCGGCTGCCGGCTGACGCCTCCTCCTGGCAGCCTGTCGGAGGGCGGCGAGCGCGCAGCCCCGCCCTCCGACAGGCTGCCGGCCAACCCTCCATACCCCACCGGCATTGAGGCGGCAGAGCTCTTATGGCCGCCGCGCCCAGGCTGTCACCCCTGGCCGGACCTCCACACCGTCTCCACAGCTCCTTCACAATGCCTTCAAAGTTGTCTGGTATAACGTGGGTGCAGGTCAGATGGGACCTGACACCGTGAGCAAGCAAGGAGGCAGGCACGTGATCAAGAGAGTGTTCGCCATGGTGGGAGCAGCGGCCCTCGTGGGCATGCTGGGGCTGTTCGTGGTGGGCACGGTTTTTGCCCAGGGGCCGACGCCGACGCCCGCAGCGCCTCAGGCGCCATGGGGCAGGGCGTGGGGCGGCGTATGCCGCGGCGCAGGAGTCGTCTCCGACGCCATCACCAAGCTCCTGGGCATGACCCAGGACCAGATCTATGCCGAGCGCGCCGCCGGCAAGACTCTCTCCGACATCGCCAAGGAGAAGGGCATCACCGACCAGCAACTGATCGACGCCATGCTGGCCA
>Ga0123519_10004475_pt1 | contig 22663 bp, 18 predicted proteins | sample YelNatPaOPRAMG02_FD_87396 | JGI IMG/M metagenome (GOLD analysis project Ga0123519, IMG submission 87396) | Hot spring microbial communities from Yellowstone National Park - Yellowstone National Park OP-RAMG-02 (version 2) | ecosystem: Environmental > Aquatic > Thermal springs > Hot (42-90C) ...
GGTTCCCCTAGCTCTGCCTCCCTCGGCTCCCTAAACCTCATGTGGAGAACGCCCTCCCCCGGCACGATAGAAGTTTCGATCACCTCTAAAGGCAGCTTTACGCCCGTCAACGTCTCCGCCTTAGAGAGTATTCGCTTAAGGTTCACGTCTAGTAGGGACGTCGCACCCACCTCCTCTCCCTCAACCGATGATACGTTTTTTTCACTATAATCGTTGGCAAAGCTAGAAAGGCCTGTTTTAGCGAAGAATGAGGGTTTCTTCCATCGCGACTTTAACCTTCGCTTTCATCGATTAATCCTTAATCCGCGTACGGTGAGTAACGTTATTTCTCAGTTAACCTTTCTTTAAGGTAAGCTGTGGCTTCACCAGTTAATTTTTCAGCGATTATCCTAAGTTTTTCCAACGCTTTCCACGCTTCTTCATTTATGCTCCGATACCCATATACTAAAGCATGGCGTATTGGTATGATGTTCCGCGTTTCTTTCGCCGTATCCCTTGATATAACCCCCGCCTTTTCAGCGTAATCCACATAATCCCTATAATACATCGCAACCCCAAGGTTTAATCCCGCTACAACATGCCTCAGCAGATCGATTAGGGACTCCGTTAAAGTTTGCAGAGTTCTTTCAAAGGATTTCCTTAAATGCTTATCCCTCATAACCCTTTCACACGTAAGCGTCAGAATTTCCTTCAAATCCTCCACATCCTCATTTATCCTCACAATCATTTCCCTTATGATAAGAATTTTTAGGCGCGATTCCCATTTTCTTTCACAGGTTCGCTGAGCCGCTGTTAAGCTTAAACGAGAAGCATGCGCATGGGCTGTAGCGTACGCTTGAATGGGTTGAAGACCAAGCCTAGGATCTCCAACGTCACAACGCCTAGCAGAGCGCAGTCATCGGCTTCGCCGAGGACGACGGGGGTGTGTCCCTCACCCTGCGGGAGGGAAATGTAGCATTCCGAAACCTTCCGCTTAATAACGGTTCCATCCGCCAATGTGAACCCATGCTCCCATAGAGGCTTAAGCCCTATGTTCCTCCACACCTTCTCCGGAAGCACCGTGTAGGTTGCGCCGCTGTCCAATATGAAGCGAACCCCCTCCTCCCCTCTGGGACCCCTAACATTCCCTTCAACATAGGTTACGCCCAAGCCGCGCACCCCCAGCCTCACGCGCTAAAGCCATCGTTCCACGCTAAGTCTTTTCATACCCATCAATTAATTATCTCTCCTACGCCAATTACGCCGGGGGCTGAAGTCTCCTCGCTTAAACCTTCGAAGCTGAATTTTCAATTAATTTTCACGAATAAATTGGAGAAAATTAATTCCTTTCCCGCCACGGCTTCACTTATAAATCTCCGTTAACCCTAGCCAGAGTACGTAGCCTGGCTCGTTCAGCCATTCCCTCAGCCTAGGCGCCCAGTTGAAGACGCCTTTTAAAGCGTAAAGCCTCTTCAACATCCAGGCCTTAGCCACCCCCGCCTTCAAAGCCTCACTTTTAAACGTGGCCTTAAGCTTGAAAACGATTTTAGCCACCCTCACCATCAAATTCAAATTCTCCAACCTTCCCCGAATCTTCGCCAACTCCAAAGCGCAGTCGAACAAAGCCTTATCGAGGCGGCTAAGCCTCCGCCAACCCCCATTCCTCAAACCTTTACGCTTAAAGGCCAAAAGGCAATTAAAGCTAAACATCATTATCCATCTTCGCAGCCATGTGACTTATAAGCCTTGCCATCCCAAAACGGATGCTAACAAGATAAGTTCGCCATCTTAGCGGTTAGCGCTTTTAGGCTTCGAGGAATCCTTAAGGGGTTTCAGCCACGACAATGTTTAAGCCGAGGCGTTTACGGCTAAAGGGCTTTCCAAAAAAATATTTTCCAAGAATATATGTAGGCGTTTAACTTTGATCTCCGCCGGAAGGCGTGAACAGCCAACATTTCCATCTTTCAAATCCACATCTATTGCAGCCCATTAAAGCATTAGTAGCCGCGCTTCTTTCAACGCGTTCTTTATGGGGTCCACTTCAAGCCCCAGCGCCTCAAGGGCGGTAACCCCTAAAATCGCCACATCCTTTTCTTCGCCGAAGATCACCGTTATCCCTCCCCTTCTACCCATAAGCTCCACCTCCGCGATGCCGACGTCTCTTACCACCTCACCCCCAAACGCCGTAAACCTCCTCCTCTCAACAGGCCTGAGGCCTATGGATTCAAGCACCATCCTATTTACAACCGTGTAGATTGCCCCCGTGTCAACGACACCCTCAACATCCGTAAATTTCTCCCTTTCCACAGGGTTTACAATCCTAAACTTGGCTTTGACAAGGCCCATCGAAAATCCATCAAACCAATCCCCTCCACCTTACTTAAACCTTTACGCGTAAAGTACACCGCGGTCACCTCGCATCGATGAGGCATATGAGTCTTATACGTTCTTTTTACGGGTTCTCGTTGGATGAACATGCTCAAACGCCATGGTTCATACGCCACGGCTTAGAGGAGACTGAAAAGATGGTGGGAGCGTAACGTGTAGAATAGCGTTTTGAGGGCTTCAACTTCCATGAGGGGTCACGGTGGGGGCCCGCTGTTGGCAGCTCGACGGTTGCGGCTGAAAAAGGGGGGAGCGTTGGTAGGCTATGTTGGGTTTAAGCATAGGAAGGGCTCAAATCAAACATACATTAACAGATTTAAGTTATGGAAAATCCTTTGCGGCTTAACACTCGTTTTCCATGCGTAAACGAGTGAGTAAATTTTCTCGCTTTAAAGGACGCATTCGAAGCTATTTTCCGCACGGTTTGATCTTCATGGATGTGACTTCAACCGTGGTCTTCAGAACCCATATTCCCCTTTTCTCCGCTTCTTCAACGGCTTCAGGGCTCACCCACATGGCGTAGACAACTTTAAGCAAATTCTTCCTTAAAAGTTCAGGACGCTTCGATGAAAGCTCCTCCACCTTCTCGTCTAAAGCCCTCAACAACCTCACCCCCAGCCTCGTCGTCGCCTCCCCAACAACGCACAGCTCACCCGCACACCTGTAAAGATTCACCTCCAACTCCGGCAAAACCAACTCCCTCAACTCTACGTCATAACCCTCCCTCCTCAACCTGCCAGCTACCACTTCTCGCGCCTCTTCCTCCAACGTCAACGAAGTCCTCTCCATAAACGCCCTAATCTCCCTAAACTCCAACGCGAACTCGTTAAACTTCTCGTCGTGAGCCTTCAACTTGGCTACAATCTCGTTAAACTTCTCGTCGTGCTTCTCCAGCCTAGCCGCGATCTCGTTAAACTTCTCGTCATGAGCCTTCAACTTGGCTACAATCTCGTTAAACTTCTCGTCATGGGCCTTCAACTTGGCTACAATCTCGTTAAACTTCTCGTCATGCTTCTCCAGCCTCCTCATGATCTCTGAAAGCCCCAGGTACCCGGCCACGGCGTAGCGGAACTCCCTATCCTCCTCCAGCAACCGTAAAGTTTCCTCCTTCACAGACAACCCGCACAACCCCCTAAGAATCGTTTAAACCCCTTTTCCCCCTCCGACGATTCCCCCTTACTCTTCGCAAGGCACCCACGTATATAAAGCCACCCTCCATATGAATGAATAATGGCAAGGTAAGAACTTAGCTGTCGACGTTTAATTTACGCATCTTAAACTTAAAGGATTCGGATAAAGGCTTCATCTTATCAGCATCATACGAATGCTCCATGTTTCCTAGGGAACGCCCCCCTCTTTTATTTTTTCCTGGGTTGGTTGAGGCTTTCAAACGGAGCCCGTTGACTTTAAGCGTTTACGCTTATATGGGGGAGAGGCTTTTAACATCACCGGTGCGTCGATGAGCCTGAAAGTCATCGGTAGGGGTACTTGGCTGGATAAGGTCGCCTACGAGTTGATTGAAAGGGAGAAAAGGCTGAGGGGGGTTCCTCAACTCGTCAGGGTTGAAAGCGGCCTGGGGGCTTCAGGGTTCCCCCATTTAGGAAGCTTCGCGGACGCGGCTCGGGCGTATGGGGTGAAGCTCGCCGTCGAGGACGCCGGCTACCCTTCCGAGTACATAGCCTTCTCCGATGACATGGATGGGTTGAGAAAGGTTCCCGCCGGGTTGCCGAAGCGTTTAAAACAGTACCTGGGCCACCCAGTCTCCGGGATCCCAGACCCCTTCAAATGCCATGAAAGCTTCGGCGCCCACATGAGCTCCCTACTCCTAGACGCCCTCGACAAATGCGGAGTCCAGTACAGGTTTATATCCGCCACCGAAGCCTACGGGAAAGGCCTGTTCAACGAGGAGGTGAAAACGATTTTAAACCACGCCGGCCAAGTGGGGGAAATCATCAAAAGGGAGCTTTCCCAGGAAAAGTACTTGGAAGCCCTACCCTACTTCCCCATCTGCGAGGGATGCGGACGCATATACTCGACCAAGGCGTATGAATGGATTTCCGATGAGGGGAGAATACTGTATCGATGCGAAGGAGGCGTGTTGAAAGGAGCTGAGTTGAAGGGATGCGGCTACGAGGGGGAAGTGGACTACCGGCGGGGAAGGGGGAAGCTCAGCTGGAAGGTGGAGTTCGCGGCGCGTTGGTCAGCGTTAAACATCAGCTTCGAAGCCTATGGAAAGGACATAGCGGACAGCGTTCGAGTCAACGACGCCGTCATGAAAGAAGTTTTGGGGAAGCCTCCACCATACCATGTGAGGTATGAAATGTTCCTCGATAAAACCGGTCGGAAAATCTCAAAGTCGACGGGAAACGTGTTCACCCCTCAAACATGGCTGAAATATGGATCACCCAGCTCCCTCCTCCTGTTAATGTTCAAAAGAATCGTGGGAACAAGGGAGCTTTCAATCGAAGACATACCCAAATACATGGATGAACATGACTGGCTGGAGCAAGTATACTTCGGGTTAAAAAAGATCTCGGATAGAAAAGAGCTCATCAAGCTGAAAGGCCTATACGAATACTGCCACCTCCTCAAACCGCCGGCGAAGCCTTTAACCCACATCCCATACAACACACTGGTGCAGTTGGCCTCAGTGGCCCCGAAGGGAGCTGAGCAAAGCTTCATAACCGAGAAACTGGAAAAATACGGTTACCGGGTCACGGAGGACGTTTTGGAACGGATACGATACGCCGTCCAATGGGCTCAAGACTTCCCAACTGAAAAACCCCAACCCTTAACGTTAACCAAGCCTGAGAAGGAGGCCCTTCTAAAACTCGCGGAAAGGCTTAGACAATGCCGCGGCGGAGATGAGGTTCAAAACATGGTTTTCGAAGCCGCGAGGCTGAAAAACATACCGGTGAAAAGGTTCTTCACCATCCTATACAGCGTATTGCTGGGAAAAAACTCCGGCCCCAAACTGGGACCATTCATCGCCACCCTCGGCGTAGCCGAAGCGGCTGAGAAACTGGAAAAAGCCGCTTCACAAACCCCCAACCTGGAGGCGAGTTAAAAGTTGAGCGAGGAAAAGTTAAGGGAATACTACGCGAAAAGAAACTTCACCTCAACCCCGGAGCCCAAGGGAAAAAGCCGCCCTAAAAGCTCAAACACCTTAAAATACGTGGTTCAAGAGCATTACGCCACCCACCTCCACTACGATCTCAGGCTTGAAATGGACGGCGTGTTGAAGAGCTGGACCGTGCCCAAGGGCATTCCACTGGAAACGGATGCCCGACGCCTCGCGGTTCAAACCGAAGACCACCCCCTCGAATACGCTGAGTTTGAAGGAATCATCCCCGAAGGCGAATATGGCGCTGGAACCGTGAAAATCTGGGACAAAGGATCCTACCGTCCAGTGGAGAAAACCGAAAACAAGCTGATCATCGACGTGAACGGCGAAAAGGTTAAAGGCCGATACTGCTTGATCCGCTTCAAGCCAAGGGAAAACCCTAAAAACTGGCTTCTATTCCGCGTTAAAAAAGGATAACCAATCAATTAACTTACATCTTCAAAAACGGGTTGAGCGCATCCACATCGAGGACAGTACACGGCCTCCCAAGCCAAATCCTCCCCACATCCCACGCAAAACTTCCGGAACGCCACGGTTCCCAACGAGCTTCCAACCCCCAAACCACCGGAGGCGGGGGCCATGCTCTTCGGCTTCGCGCCGACCACAACGGTTCCCGCAAGCCTATCCCCCAGCCTCTGCCTGTTAACGGACCTCAAAATGGCGATAACCCCTACCACGTAAAAGCCTGGAAGCATGTCGATGAGCCTGAGAAAGTTTCGAATAAAAGCCGCCCCCACACCGCATGGACCACCCCCCTCCTTCAACACCTTCAACCGCAGAAACCTCTTACCCAGCGAAGCGCCTGAAAAACCCTCCATAACGGTGAAGTAACCCACCTGAATGAACAGGTAAATGCCCAACGCCACGTACAACTCCCCCAACGGTAAAGGATCACCGAACAAAGCCATGTTCACCCCTAAAAACAGAGCCGCTAACACGAAGCTGTCGATAAGGTACGCTAGAAGCCTCGCCCCCACACCCTTACATTCAAAGGCCTCCAACACCCTTCAACTTTCATCGAAGACGTTAAAGCTAAACTAAAAATCTGAACATCCTTCACTTAAAAGCTTATTTCATCGCCTCCGAGGCGGGCGTCGATATTTTAAAACATGGTAAGAGCTTTGCACCCGCCCTTCAGTCTCGGCTAATAAAGCCCTAAATTTCAAGGCAGATCCACCTATGAGTCGATTCAACCACGGAGAGCTTAGAATCTGGAAGTTTTAAAGCTTTAACTATCGTACTTTTCCGTGTACGTGAAGCTCATTTACTGGGATGTGGGATCCCTTAGAATTTTACGGTAGGTTTCGGTCAGCTTTCCTATAATTTTATCCCAGCTATACTCCTTAACTTTTTCAGCTCCACCTTCAGCCACTTTCCTCATGGTTTCAGGGGAGTTAAGAAGATAATTTATCCCCCACGCTACGGAGTCTGGGTTAGTGTACACTTTGACGCCGTTGATGAAGTTATCGATGTTTTCGCCCAGCCCGCCGACATCCGTAGCCACAACGGGTTTGCCCGCCGCCCAAGCCTCCAACAACGCTATTCCAAATGGTTCATTTCTGCTGGGAAAGCATGCGATGTCGCAGGAGTTGAGGAGTTCTAGGAATTCCCAGTGGGGGACAAAGCCTAAAAACCTTACGGCGTGGGATACTCCTAGCTCGCTCGCCCTATGCTCTAAAAAGCTTTTCATGCTTCCCTGCCCTGTAAATATGAATTTCACGTCCCAACGATTCGCCAGCACTTTTGGAATCGCCTCCAACAATAGGTCTGGTCCTTTTTGATACTCTAACCTTCCTATGAACTGTATGATGGGGGCTAGGGGATGTATCCCGTACCTCTCCTTTATTCTTCCAGGATCGATTTCCAGTTTGAAGCCCTCCAAGTCAACGGCGTTTGGGATTACATCTATTTTCTCGAGAGGTATGTGGTAAAGCCAGTGTAACTCGTTTTTCATGTAGTGGGATACGGTGGTGATCCTGTCGGCGATGTATCCACCGTACCATTCTTTTCCAGATATTTCCTTGAACTCCCACCAATCGCCGAATACTCCGCCGTTGCGTCCGTACTCGGTGGAGTGGTAAGTGAAGATTATCGGGTATCCTATGTTCTTTAAGTCGTGAAGGGCGTCGACGACAAGCCAGTCATGTCCATGAATCAGGTCGAATCGACCTTCATAACTCGCGACCTTTTGAACCATTTCAACCATGGATTTGGACATGTTATACGCGAAAGACAGGCTGTTTTGTCCTGGATTAAAAACGCATGTGCAATATTGTACGTGGTTGATGTTCATGTATTCGGGCTGTCCTGGGGCTCTTCTGGTGAAAAAGTATACTTCATGTCCAGCTTTAGCTAAACCCTCCGCGAGTTTCGTCGCGACTACGCCTAACCCTCCTACTTGAATCGTGTACAGCGATTCCCATGCGAGGATGGCGATCCTCAAGCTACCGTTACCTCAAACTTCAATTTCAACAGCCTCCTGTTGACGCAATTATAAAGATTTTGTCTAAGCTCCGATACGCTTTCACCCTCCACTTTACTTAACTCCTCAGCCAGCTCAACATCGCCTAGGCAATCCCTAATCCATTTCTCAAAGTGTTTACACGCAACGTGAAATAGGATAGACCTATCGGAGGCGAGGAGAAGCGTTTCCTTGAACTCGAACAAGGAATGAGCTGAAAGGTTGATGTAACGGCCATTTTCATAAAAGTGAAAAGCCTTATCCGGTGGCATGACCCTTAACAGACGCGCCGAGGATCTCTCAGGCTCCTTAAGGTACCTTAACACTTTATCATAAAAATCTGAGAGAATCCTCATCATAGCCCAGAAGGCTTTCACAGGTGGCTGCGAGCTGAAGTATCCGTGCACAAGCCCGGACGCCCCTGGGCGAGTATACATGTAATAAAGGTGGTCGCTGATCTGAAGAAGCCTCCAGATCCTTAAAACCTCCTTGACGCCAGTTTTTTTCACGTAGAATTCCATACTCCTTAAAGCGTTATAACATGTTCGTTGCATGTCATTGCCAAGCCATGCGCTCGTGCCTCGATCCTCATCTGCCCATGAAACCGTGTTAAAATCGTGCACGGAGATTTCGCCCACTGGGATGTGATGGGCCACCAGCTCTGAAGGTGTTCGAAAACAGAGGTTTTCACGCCTCAGAACCCCTGTGGGCAACCATCTTAGGAAATCCATTATACCCGTTTCCGGCCATTGATGCTCTCCAAAGGTCTCGTAGTCTATGAATATGTTGACGCATTGTCCCGGCGTCGCTGAAAGCCAAGCGGCGTATTTATCGGCGGTTATAGGCCAAGCCTCCCAATCCCTGGCTGAAAATCTAAAAGCCAAATCGTCGGAAAGCCTATAGTTTCTCAGGAGAACGTTTATGGACGCGTTATGCGCCTTATAAACGTAGTTAGGGGACCTCCAGCCTAGAATTCGCTCAGCCCCCTCCGTGTATACCCCCAGGTATCCCATACCCTCCAACGTTTTCGCGATTGAATCGTTGTAGAGAAACTCAGTGTTCTCGAATATTTTAGGTTCTTGGCCAAAAAGCTCTTTCATGAGGCGTCTATGCGAAAGTGCTTGCTCGATAAACTCCTTCCTAGAAGTGGAGTAAAGGCTGGATAGGGAATGGTAATAGGTTTGATCGAGAAATTCCACACATCCACTTTCAGCCAGCCTTCTAAACGAATTCAAGGCCTCTGGTGCCCATCGGTCCAGTTGTTCTATTAAAACGCCTGAAACGCTGTAGGCCACTTTAAACGGGTTTTTTTCGTCCTTAAATTTTTCGATGTTCTCTAACATGATTTTATTGGCTGGAATATAGCATTTCCTAGCCACCCTTTGTAGAATCGATTTATTCCAATCGTTGTCAAAATACGCTTCGAAAAGCTCCTCCACGTTCTTTCCTTCGGTTAACTTCTCATGAAACTCTCTGTTAATTCTGTAGGGTTGATGAACCTCGAATCCTAGGCAGACGTCGGGCATCAGATCATCCAAACTTAATTCAGGATCCGCTGCGCTTTACCTTTTCGGCTTGAATTTCCTCGTAACATTTAATGGTCTGCTCAGCAGCCTTGGTCCACGTAAAATATTGGAGAACCCTCCTTCTACCGTTTCTCCCCCAGGTTCGAGCCCTCTCCCTGTCGGATAACGCCTCGGTAATACCCCAAGCTATGTCCATGGGGTTCCCTCCATCCACGTGTAACCCGTTTTGCTCCGGCCCTGAAGGAACCACCTGCTCCCTGAACCCTACAACCCCTCTAGCCCCCACGACAATGGGTTTTTCCATGGCCATGGCTTCTAAGCTCACGATGCCGAAGGGTTCATAAACGGAGGGGAAAACGCAGAGGTCCGCGGCCGCATAGTGAAGGATTCTCTCACGCTCCGACACAAATTCGAATCGGTAGTGTGTTTTATCGGCTATGTTCAGCCTTGAAGCCATCTCCATGACGTCTTTCTGCTCCTCCCCTCTCCCCAAGATCACCAGCTTCGTGTTCGGATATTTAGCTAACACATGGGGCATGGCTTGAATCAGGTTTCTCACCCCTTTCACCCACGTTAACCGCCCCACAAATAAAATCAGGTTTTCATCCTCTTTAACCCCGTATTTGGCCCTTAAAGCCTCCACATCTTCTCGCCTACATTTCTCCGGGCTGTATTTTTCAGGGTCCACTCCATTCCAAACGACGTGGATTTTCCGCTCAGGCCAACCATGTCTAGTTAAATCTTCTTTCATCGCGTAGCTCACCGTAATCAGGCCGTCAGCTTCCTCAGCCGCCCTCCTCTCCAATGCCTTAACGAGCTCAGAGCCATCTCCAGTTCTCCCCCACTCCGTTGAATGAACATGGAACACCACAGGGCATTGAAGCTCGTCTTTAATGATCAATCCCGCCGTGCTGTTAAGCCAATCGTGAAAACAAACCACATCATACCTGTAACCTTGCTTCTTAACCAAGTCGTTTACAAGCTTAGACGCCGACAATATATTATACAAGAAGAGGTCGCTGAAATATTTGACGTTTACACCCCAATTTTCCAAATCCCTGGAAAACAGGGGAAAAATCTTGGAGGCGTTGGTGAGAATGGGCCGATGAACCTCCACGCCCTTTATGATTTCCCTGGTCGGCAAATCCCCGGTATTCAGGGAAAATACTGTCACGTCATGTTCGAGCTCGACGAATTTTCTGGTTATGTTCTCTGCGTAAGTCCCCAATCCGCCGACGAGGACAGGTGGATACTCATAGGCGAAGAACGCGATTTTCAACAACGACAACCTTTCTAACGTCTCTTACCAAGTAGTGAAGTTTGAAAATGGGAGTGATGTCTAAAGCTTATTTAAGGTTTTTTGTTTATTCAAACGCTAAGCGGAAACAATGTTTCGGTGGCGTTGTGTATACTTTTAACACCCACTCACCTAACTTATCCCTTAAGGTTTTGGACGAGCTCCGGAGGGATTCTCAGTTTAACCGTTAAATAGCCTCCATTTCTCTTTCTTCAAGCCTCCGGAAAACTATTCCACCCTCTTTCGACATGAAATTTTCCAGTTCAGCGGAAACGTGGTCGCCGCCCCCCGCCCTTAAACCCCGGGCTAAATCGTAGAGCACCGCGCGTCCCCTCAACTCCCTGGAGCTCTCAACCTCACTTAGCAATTGGTCTGGAAGATGCTCAGAGATAAAGATCATGAGCTTCACCCTTTCAACCCTCCAAAAATCACCCCGCCTAATAGATATCTTACCATTGTTCACCATGGAGTGAAAGGTGCAGGGCGCCAAGCTCCTCCCCCAAATTATGGCGCGGTACCCCTCATGATCCCTCACCCATTCCCCTTCCTCACCGGCCTCCCAACCCTTCCTCCTCTCACAGAAAGCCTTAAACTTCTTCAGAAGAAGGTAAACATCCAAAAAACGCACCCAAGTAAATCTTCATTTACGGTCTTAGATAAACTTTTTTAGGAAGGGCTTCCCACTTTTTAAGGGAAGTGAGTTAACACGCCTCTTGGAGATGAGAAAAAGCCTAGCATCAGTGGAGTTAAAGCTAGAAAAATACTTTCTGAACTCCCGTGGGAAAAAGCATTTCACTTTTATACGGAGGTCAACGCATACACAGGGAGGTCGTCGACCAGCCTTAGGGAATTCTGCGACACCTTAAGAAGCATAGACGTGAAATCCATCGAATTTCATCTGAACAGGGAGGATTTCGAAAAATGGATTAAGCATTTAACCGACCTGAAGTTGGCTGGGGAAATCGGTAAGCTTAGAAAGAAAGGACTCGCAGGGGAAACCCTGCGAAGCGAACTCTACGGCTTAGTGAAGAAAAGGGTTGAAGAGCTAGAGGCGGCAAGCCAAGGCTAACCGCGAGCTGAATGCCACCAACTTCAAAGCCAACGAACCGCCCCTACAAGCAATGGGCGGGACATCCTCCATCAACTTTAATTCCAGCTAGGCTGGAATTAATGGAAGGGCGATATATTAGAGCTGAAGTATGGGAATCGAAAACCCTTTGAACCCGACCAGAGGCGTGCGGACATGGTTATAGCTGAAAGGCGGCGATTACAGGGCTTATAGGCAGGTTTAGAATCGATGATTTCCTAAAAGATCCGTTAAATGCTCCAAGAATGGATCACACCAGTGGCTCCAGTATTGAGCTGGATTTTTAACTGGAACAGGGTTTTCAGATTCAGCGGATGGGCTGGGATTTCGACCCACCGGTAAGCTGAACAACTCGCCGCAATACCCGATTACCCCTTCACATACCATGTGATCAAGGTTGCTGACAAGTAAGCCTAATGGATTCTCCCCCACAGCTTCCATGAGCTTAAAAAGGTACGGTGTATCCCTAGGCCATACGGTAGGACCATGATATTCCATATCCCCTAGGTAGGGCACTCTTTCAACGTCTTTAACCAGTACGCCGAAGGGTTGCGAACCCTTCCCCAGCGCGAGTAGCCTCCTATGCACGAGAAGTCTTCTTTTTACCGTCCTCCAGATTTCTCCCAGCTCTTCACCTTTATATACTCCATCCTTTAAAGCGGTTACCCCCACGATGATGGGCGATCCCAAGGTTTTATCGATCAATCCATAGGAAGGCGCGACTGTTAAGGGTGGAACGTTGCCTGCCTCCTTGAAGAACCGGGTAAAACCAGCCTTCAGGGTTCTCAATAACTCCTCAACCCCCCATGGCGCTTCATAACCCATTCTTTTAGAAACTGCTATCAGCGTTTCTAAGGCTTCGATGTAAAGGGCGTTGACTTCTATAAGGCCGAACTCGCTTTTAAAAGGGTTAACGTCGCGGCTCATCCACTCTAATGGAAGCCTGGTAGGCCATGGACGGCCGTCTAAGGTTATAACGGTATCTATCCATGAAGAGTTAGCTGGGCTGCAGATGATGGATCCGCAGAGCACGCTGAATGAGATGGGAAGGCCTTCCAAAAGTCTCTGGGAAACCATTCTTGCTACGTCGAGGAGTTTTGAAAACAACGCTCCGCCACCTATCATCTCGCATATTTTCGATGTCACGTAGAGTAGTTGAGGAGGCGCGTCGCTGGAGAACTGTTCCTGAACACCTATGATCGTCGGTAACCCTTTATGGGATTTGAGGAAGGCCAACAGATAATCCAGTAGTGATTTAACTCCACGTGTCCAGCCGAACAGCTTGAGGTATGTTTTCATGTTCCATCGAACGCCTTCCAACGCATCTCTGACCCATGGCTTATTGAACCACCATGCCCCGGCGTGGGGAAACCATACGTCGCCTATGAACGATGAGTAGGTGGAGAGGGTTTTAAATCGTAGGGCGATGGCGTCGGCGACTACGCTTCCAGCCGTGATTGGCGCTAGTTTTCGGATGATTTTCATGTCGCTTTGACAGGTTGTGGCATGTTTGTAAAGTGGAACCTTAACTTTCAAGGTTCCCTTAGAGGAGAAAAACATCATAGGAGCATAGATTTTTCGTCGCTGCTCCACAAATTTCACCACTTCGTTTTCAACTTTTCGAAACCCGTCTCCAAGCTTATATCTCCATTCTAACTCCATGTTCAACGGCTCAAGCCTGTCAAATTCCTCCACAATAATCCTTAGAGGAGTGGTTGAAGGTTTCAACACCACGCATGGCTCCTTCCCTTCGAACCTACGTTCAAGCTTAGAGTAGCGTGATGTAAGGTTCGAATCCATCCATATGGTAAACCAGCATCGCTGGTTCGCTTTCACTCTCAGCGAAACCTCATTCGCCACGCTTTTCAACGAGAATTTCACGGATACTTCTTTTCCTTGATCGTTTACATAATGATAAATGCATTCGTTCACCAAGTAAATTACGTCTTTGGCTTGAATGGTCGAATCTGGGAGGGCGAAGTACACGGCGTCTAAAACCTTGTAGAGGACACCGTTCAGGGGACCGACTATAAGGCCTTGCCAACAGTAGTCTCTATTTCCTCCATAGAAGGTCATGCCCGAAACCTTTATGGGAGCTGTGAACGTGGAAGTGGAGTACTCGGCGTTCGACGCTTTTAACAGTATTTGCCTGTTTCGGGCGTAACCCCAATCGGGGTTTTCAGCTGGATCGACTTTCCACACGCATAATCCCCGAAGATTTCCTCAAATGCATGGTATAGTCTCTCTCCTGAACTTTGCTTTAAGCGCCTCAGCAAATTAAGCTTAATCAAACTTTAAAGGAGTTAACTCTACTGGGTTAAAGGAATTGGTCGGTCATGAAGTTTTCGTTGACCATCGGTTTAATAAAAATCTAAGAGGATTCCGACGAGCTCACGGTTACATGCTCATAAATGCTTCTTTTAAGCCTAATATGCGGGTATATTTTGGCATTCTTCAAAACGCATCCGCATTCCACTCGAACATTATCCCCTATGACGGAGAATTGTAGCACGCGTGTTGGGTCAGCGGAGGTGGATTCTAAAGTCGTGTGTCTTCCAATTATGCTTCCATTTATTTCCACGTTTTCCCCTACTCGAACCCTATCCATGATGGCTGAGTCCTTTACGGTTGATCCTCGCCCTATTATCGTATAGTTGTCGACGCATGAATTTGAAATCCTTACCCCTTCCTCTATCAGGCAATGCCTACCTATCAACACAGGCTCCTCTAATAAGATCTTTCCTTTTTCCACCATTTCTATAATTCTATTTCTTCTCGCGATGGATTCGGGGCTTTCACCTTGAATCCATATTCTTTTATCCGGAAATATTCTACCGTCAAATTCCTTCAAACATTCTAACCGTCCCTTTAATATATCGAACATCGCTTCTAAGTATCGTTCCGGAGACCCTACATCATACCAGCCCCTCTCGATAACGTATCCATACACGGGGTAACCGGATCGAATTAAATACGGTATAAAGTCGTAGCCGAAATCTAAACGTTGCTGCCTAGCTAAAGTTTCACGTATCCAATCGCTTTCCATAAACCTTCTTATCTCTGGACTGAAAAGATATAACCCGGTATTAGCGAGGTCGCTTGGCGCCTCACCTCTTGATGGCTTTTCAACAAATCCCTGAATACGCATGTCATCATTAACTTCGGCTATGCCGTATCCTTCCACGTCCTTCACCCTCTTCAGGCATATCGTCGCGATTCCCCTCTTCTCTTCATGAAACTCTAAGAGGTCTTTTAAATCCAAGTCAAAAATGTTATCTCCTTGAACCCCGAACACCGGATCCTTTATGTCGTAGTATTGAACGTTTATCCTAGCCGAGTCCGCGCTGCCAAAATCATCTTCGTTAGGCTGATACTTTATGTGAACCCTAGGATGAATACCGTATTTAGCCGAGAACCCGAAACCTTCACCAAACTGGTCGAAGAGGTCTCTGTAATTCCGGTATCCTTTAACACCGAATATAAAGTATCGTACACCCTGCCTCGCCAATCCTAGCATCGCTATTCCAATTATAGGCATGTTCACGAGTCTTACGCATGCTTTAGAAGACTCCGCGGTCAATGGCATGAGGCGCTTGGCTATTCCACCTACAGGAATGATGACCCTTAAATCCTCGGGTTTATAAACCAAATCAACACCCTAGGGTTAGCTAGTTGATAGTTACTAAATAAACTTTCAGGATTAAAATCTGCGGTCGATATGGTACGTAGGGGGATCTTTTCATCAAGGCATGTAAACTGTTACAAAACCATACCACTGTATGAATAGATTATAGAAGGTGAAAGTTTAGAGGTTGCGACGGAAGGATGGGTCTACTACCGCGTGCCTGTGTTTCGAGGCCAATCCTTCAACATGGCGCAGGCAGCGTGACGGTTCGAGCTTTCCATCTTAACGTGATTTCTCCGTGGTTCAAGGTGAAGATGAGGCCGTCTAAGTAGAGCGGCCACCCCTCCTCTTCATGTTTTACTCCGAGGTATAAGTCTCTAACAGCGAGGATGTTCCAGTCATGCGACACGTATACGTGCAATGTGGGTCCAGGGGTGCGGTCTTCTTGAAGATGGCCTTTTATTTCAGCTATGAGCTGGGAGGCCACTCTCCAAGGGTTTTCCATGACTTTTTCATCTAATTCCCCGTTCAACCATTTCCTCGCGAAAACTTCAACTCCTATTTTCTCAATTTCCTTGATAATCTCCCGGGGCTTAAGCATGAACCTAGGGCTGAGGAAGTCCCTCGCCCCCATAAACTGAACAGATCCCCCAACCGAGGAGGCGCCTTCCAATATGTGTTTCGCCGTTTCCTCGCATCTCGGAACCGGACTGTGGTAGATTTTAATTAACCTCCCCTTGGGCAGGCGCTTCCCAAACTCTAAAGACGCCTCCACACCCTCAGGAAGTAGTGGAAGATGATAATAATCGTCGTCTATAGGATTTGAACGGGCGGCGTGGCGTATAAGCACAGCCAGCCTAGAAGAACGGTTCAACTGAAGCAAATCTCCAAGTTGGCTTCTTCCCTCTTTCCCTTTCAATTTCAACCCTCCATTCACATACGCTTTGAACGCGTAGCATCAAATCCTTGAAGGCCTATCTCTTCTCGACCCGGAACATGGTAAGGTACCGTTAAGCATGGGGAAGGTACTTGACAGCCCATCCGACGTCAAGCTCGTAAAGCTTCTCAGGGGTGGGAACTCCTTCACCATCCCAACCCATCATCCCATAATAGATCTTCTTACACTTATCCAACTCCTCTCCGGTGATTCTTTCACCCGCGATCGGTCCCCGGTTGAATGGTTGAGCGAACCTTTCTGGGAGGCGGTCATCCTCCGCTGTAAATCCCTCCCTTACGTTGAAAACCCTGGCCAAGGTGGCCGCCCTCTCCCCTATTTTCATCAGCTCCCATGTGGTGGTGTTCCATCCTGTTATGGCGTTGACTAGTCGAGGCGTGTTATCGTAGAGCCAGGGGGTAAAATAGCATATCACGGCGCAGTTCGTGAAGTGTCTCCAATTGGAGCCGTAGACGAGCAACCTGATTTTCTCGGGTTTCAAGGAGTTGGCGGGCATGGGCTCCAGGACCCCCAACGCTTGCATGGCCTTCATGCTCTCACCCCAGCCTTGGAACAAAGTGTCGTGCATGTTGTGGCAGTGGTCGGCTCCAGTGGGTGAGACCGCGTAGCCGACTCCAAGACCCTTCTTCAAACGGGGTTCATGCATGGGAACCTCTAGGCCCTTCACGTGCATCGCGTACTCGTAGGCGTTTCCACCAATCTTCTCAGCAGCCCTCTTCACCCCTTCGCCCAGCGTGTGCCCTAAGCCTCGTCTTTCAGCTATCATCGTCACCGTTTTAACCATGGCCTCTGAATCCCCGAAATTGAGGGGGAAGCCTCCAATATCCTCCTCGTTTATTAACCCCTTCATATAGCACTCCATGGCGAAGGCTACGCATACCCCAGTGGATATCGTGTCCAGCCCATAGGCGTTGCATATTTCGTTAGCTTTCGCGATGGCCTTTAGATCCCTTACCCCGCAGTTAGATCCTAAAGCAGCCAACGTTTCATATTCAGGGCCACCGTACAATGGGTCGACGGGGTATGGTTCATCAACCCTAACGGTTCGCTTACAGTTTATCACACACCCATAGCAGGTGTGTCTGCCGGTTAAAATGGTTTCAACCATCTTTTCCCCCGAGATTTCCTCAGCGCCTTCAAAATCGCCCTCAGCGAAGTTTCTGGTAGGTAAGCCGCTGGACGCGTTTAAGCTGAGCAACCCTCCACCGGTTCCCGTTTCCCTTAGACTTTTCACCGTCCTGCCGATGGGCAATTCCAACCCTGGGTTTTCCGATACCCATCGAGCCATCTCCCTCACCGTGTTAGGATCCGCCATGTCAGGTGAACGCTCTCCACGAACAACAACGGCTTTCAGGTTTTTAGACCCCATCACCGCTCCCATGCCGGTTCTCCCAGCGAAGTGCGTAAGGTCGTTCGCGACACACGCGTACCTGACCCCTTTTTCACCCGCAGGCCCAATCAACGCTGTTCTAACATTCCTCCCCAACTCCCTCCGAAGCAGCTCATCGGCCCGGCCTGTAGTCATACCCCATAAGCGGCTAGCGTCCCTAATCTCCACTTCCCCCTCGTGAACCCACAGGTATGAGGGCTCTTCCGATCGACCTGAGATCACTATGGCGTCGAACCCAGCTTTCTTCAGCTCCGAACCCCAGTAACCTCCAACCTCCGAGCAACCGAACCCATGAGTGAGAGGAGACTTACCGCCGACGCTGTTCCTCCCCGAACCGGTGAAGGGGTGGCCTGTCATCACCCCCGAGGCGAATATTAAAAGGTTCCCTGGGCTTAAAGGATCTGTGAAAGGTTTAACCTCCTTCAGCAAATAGTAGGCGATGAAGGCTTCCCCGCCAAAGTATTGCCGATAAAACCTTTCAGGCGGCTCCTCGACTAAAACCCTACCATCGGAGAGGTTAACTCTAAGAATTCTCCCACAATAACCAAACGTCAACGCACAACTCACATCCACACATTGGGTTAAATTGTTTCATCACTTTAACCATGAGGATTGGCGAACACCTTATAAAGATATAGTACCCGATAAAACCCAGCCCCTCAGTCCGGCTCGATTAGGAATTTTCCAATCCGAATTTACAATTTTAGCGTTCGCTTTGAAAAATAAGCCATTTTATAATCGAAGTCATCGTAAAGCTATTAAGTATTCTCCTGCAAGTTTAATTGTCAACTTTAGGACCTCGGTTTGTATAGGGTTGCATGGGATGAGGGGGCCGTGAGCCCCTGAACCAGCGGATGAGGAGACATGCTCAAAGCCCACCCTAAACATTGGAAGCCCCGACTATAGTCGTGTAGCTTGCATGATATGATGGAGGGCGCTTAGTTTAGTGAAGCTTAATCGGGCCTCAGCCACAAAAATCTTATTTAAACGCGAGAGTTCATATACAAATATTACAAGCAATTTTATATGGCAGTAATCACAGTAAGGGTGAATGAAGAGCTTAAAAAATGATGAAGGAGATTAAAGTTAACTGGAGCAGCCTCATCAGGAATGCGATAGAAACTAGGATAGAAGAAGAGAGAAGGAGAAACTTAGCAAAAGCAGTCTTAATTAATGAAAAATTAAGAAGAAAAAGTAAAGGTGAGGCTAAAGCTGAAGAAATCATACGAAAGTTCAGGGAGGGACGATACGACTACAATAGTAGTTGACGCAAGCATGTCGACATAATCGCAAGCGGTTCTCCTACTCCTTAAAGCCATTAATTCATCAGCCCAAGCCTTCCCCTCCACATAACCTTCGTATAGCATAAAAGTCCTTTTAGAAAACGTATATATGTAACTAAACCTCTCCAAAGTTCATCAAAGATGAACCGGGGAATGTTCTGATAGGAAAAATCGGGCCCGTAGTCTAGTTTGGACAGGACGCTGAGCAACACGCGTAAGCCTGCGGACCCTACGGAGGACAGCCGGAGATCCGGGGTTCAAATCCCCGCGGGCCCGCTACATCACCCTGGATTTGTTAGAAATCTTCTTTTCTATTAAAAGTAAAAACCCTTTCAATGGCGTTGTAGAGTGTTTCATCACTCAATAAATAATCTCATTTACTGCCCCTTCAAAGTAGCTGACGAAGGTTGCTAGAACCGCAATGGCGATCCGTAAGGCTTGGAGAAGTAGACATGGAACCCACGGTGAAGGCCCCTGAAACATAGGGGATCCAAACTCAGAACATGAACCGCCCCGGGAAAAGCATAGGCCCAGACCCTCTCACTTTTTCTTTTTACCGGAATCCAATTGTTAACAGCCCATACCATGTGGGAGAGGATTGAATTCCGGGAAGATTCGATGGAAACCACTGAGTGAAGTGTCAGGCAAGGTCACCTTAGACGCTGTTCGGCAGATCGCTGATCTCAAGCCACACCGCCTCTCCGTAGGGGCCTTAACTTATTCAGCGAAAGCTCTGGTCCTTGAGGTTGAAGTAGCTGGCCCTCAAAAAATATCTTTGAGGCTGATAAAAGGTAGACTTGGCCACAACCCACCCTGACCTTAACATCATTCGATGAGGAAGCGTATGATCATACATGCCTATGAATTACGGTAAAACATCTAATCTTTAATCGTGTTAAGGTTCTGTTTCAACGCGTCACCTTACATGTTCATTCTCCATAGGTAGAAGTTTAATGTTGTCGCGATCGTAACCCATGCGAGATATGGGATAAGCAACATCGAGGCGAGCTTACTTATTTTGGAGAATTCCAACATGGTGAGAAGTATCATGACCCATAAGAGGATTATTCCTATGAACCCGTAAAGAGGGTTGCGTAAACCGAAGAATAAATATGACCATAGGCCGTTCAAGGTTAATTGAACGGCGAAGATGGTTAAGGCTGGGGTTAGCGTTCTCTTTTCTTCACGTTTAACCAGTATTAGGAACAGGGAGACCCCCATTAAAAGGTATAGAATCGTCCAAACAGGGGCGAACATCCAGTTCGGCGGGGTGAAAGCGGGCTTTATAAGGTTTGGATACCATGTCGAGATGGATGAAGAGGTGAAAATCGCCCCAACCCCTCCCACTATTTGACAGATCACAACTGAGAGGATAAGTTTCATCACGTCGAATCGACGCCTAAATAGACCCTTCATCCCACTTCACATCCTACACCCTTCAATAACAACCGCCATATATAAAACACCATGATAGGGTGAGGATAAAAGTTTTAAATGAAGCCTAACCAGGGAGTTAGGGCCTTCCAAGTATAAACGTTTTCGACACCTTGCAATCGGTAAGTTAATTCCTCCTTTGGAGCAGCCTCTATAAGCTCCCTGATTTCCGCATGGTTTATGATCGACACGCGGAACCTCCATTAATCAGCGTTGAAGTTTAAAAAATGCTGTAAGTTTATGTTATAGTTGGAGAGGGCCTTGCAATTTGGTTATTTGATTTTTCTAGCTTTTACGGGCTCCGCATGATGGGCAGAACTCATCTTCAACTTTTAAAGCCGCTCCACAGTTTTGACAGTACACGGGACCTTGCATAGGACCGGGCCTAATTTTCCTCCTCCTTCTAATCAAGATGGCTGCGACCGCCGCTATGATGATGGCCAGTACAGGTAAAACTAGAATCAGCGGGTTTCGACTCATAAGAAGCGAGAGCTCGTTTACGAACGACTTTTCAACGGTGAAATATTCCCCCTCGCTTACCGCGATTACATTACCCTCATCATCGCTGAGACTGGCCCTCACATCCCATTCCCCCAAGGTGCCTGGGGTGAACTCGTCGCTGAAGCCTCCGTCAGGCTTAACGTTTACCTCGCGGGTAATGGTTTCTCCCTCTTCGCCTTCACCGTGTGTGTGGGAGTGATATCGAAGGGTGATTTTCGCTCCAGGCAGCGGTGGCGTTAAGGTGCCTGTCACCTTAACCTTTATCCCTTCAACTTCCGGATGTACTGTAAGCGTGAAGGGTTTCTTCTCAACGTTTAACGTCACTTTAATGGAGTGAATTTTCTCCCCTCCCTCCCCTTGGACGGTTAAAGTGTATGGGCCTTCATGGGTTGAAAGGGCTACGTTTAAGTTTAGGGTGGAGGTGTACGGGGGAACACCTGAAGGAACCGTGAATTTAGCCGTCACTCCGCTGGGAACCCCTGACACCGTTAAGCTTACAGGTTTATCGAATTTTCCCAGCGGCTTCACCTCTACTTGAAGGCTTGTAGAATCTCCCTGCTCTACTGTAATGGTTTCCGGAGACGCGGAGAGCTTAAAATCCTTCTCGTTAACTATGAGAGTTGCCGTAGCGGTTTTAGCGATTCCACCACCGGTGGCGGTTACAGTTAAAGTATAGCTTCCAGGAGATGAGGAAGATGAGGCGTCTACCTTGAGGGTTGAGGTATAGGTTGGAGTTCCCGAAGGCGGCGTAAAAACGTAGGATATGTCGCCGGGAAGTCCCGTCAAGGTTAGTGATACCGGTTGCGCTGCGCCGCTGACAAGGTTGACGGTTACTGTATAGGAGGCTTCCTCGCCGATGTTCACCGTTTGGCTATTAGGAGAAATTGAGAGCGAGTAGTCGAATAACGCTTCAACTATCAACGTCGCCGTCGCCGAGCGGGTTAGTCCTCTAGCCGACAGCGAGAAGGTAAATGAATATGTTCCCGGGGGAGTCGCATCTGAAGTGGCTATGTCGAGGACTCCCCGCGCCACGTTAACCCTCATGCTTCGATCCAAGCCTGAGACATCCCATGTGAAAACGGTGCCTTCATACGAGGGGTCACTGTAAGTCACCGCCCAGTTGAACCTCGCCGTTTCCCCCTTCTTCACCGTTAAGGTTAATGGAGATATTGAAACCGTGAAGTCGAAAGGCGTCCTTTGAACCACTTGGAATGAAGCGGAGCCCTCGTAAGTTTCGCCAAACATATCCATGACTACACTCACCGTGTAGTACCCGGGTATGCTCAGGAAAGAACCGCTTATAGTATACTGATAGGTTACTTCACCAAATATGTTTACGGTTCCGGCTGTAACCGTTCCTGCGGGTCCGCTTACGATTATACTCGCGGTTCCCATTATATCTGCAGGATGGGTTGACTGGAAGATCACGACTACAGGGTCGCCCGCATAGTATACTGGGCGACTTGTCCTCACCATTATATACCCAACACCGCTTATCGAAGGAACCGCGAGAAAAACCAAAGTTATTAGGAATAAACATTTAACAAGCCGCGCGTAATTTTTGGAGCAACTTTCAAAAACAGTGGAACTCAAACCACACAACCTAGACAACATTA
>Ga0123519_10004476_pt1 | contig 22661 bp, 16 predicted proteins | sample YelNatPaOPRAMG02_FD_87396 | JGI IMG/M metagenome (GOLD analysis project Ga0123519, IMG submission 87396) | Hot spring microbial communities from Yellowstone National Park - Yellowstone National Park OP-RAMG-02 (version 2) | ecosystem: Environmental > Aquatic > Thermal springs > Hot (42-90C) ...
GATGAGATAGAGCGGCGCAAGGAAAACATAAGGCGTGTTTGGGACTATAAGCGCGTTGATCACATACCTATTATGATGCGAGTCGTCTCAAACCCGTGGGGATACACGACACAAGAGCATTTCCTTGACGCCGAGAAGCAGTTTCAGTTGGAGTTCGAGTCTGTTAAGCTGTCACTGCAAATGGTGCCTGACGATTACATACCATCGATGCGCGTAGATGTTGGGTGCGTGGTTATAGAGAGTGCGTTGGGAGCAGAGATTGTTTTCGGTGACGATCCCAACCAGACATGCAACGTAAAAGAGCCTATTCTTCATTCTGTGGAGGACATCTACAGCTTGAAGATGCCGAATCCGCACACAGACGGATTAGTGCCAGAGGGTCTGCGGCGGATAAAGATGTTCACGGAGCGCACTGACGGTCAGGTTTACGTATCCTGCTTGGATATGGGCGGTGCGATGAACGTTGCGTTTTCTTTGCTCGGCGGTGTGCAGTTTTATATGATGAGCTATGATCATCCGGAAGCGCTGCACCACTTGGCTAGTTTCATTACGGACTGCTTCATTCTGTTTGCAGAGGAATGTATAAAGTCTGCTGGCGGCATTGAACACGTTACCTCGACGGACTTCCCCTACATTTGGCAGCCAGAGGGTCGCAAAGGTCATTGCTCGGATGACATCTGCGCACAATTTTCGCCGGAGTTTTTCAATACTTTCTCGAAGCCTTACAATAATCGGATTTTTGCGCGCTTTGGTGGCGGAATGCTACACAACTGCGGTCCCAATCCGTGCGCACGGGAGTATTTGTGGCACGACCCGAGAATATACGCGGTAGATCTTGCGTATGAATATTCGAAAAACGATTTACCAGTCTTCAAGGAAGCATTTAAGGGTGAGGGTGTTATTTACCTGAGTATGCCTGCGGATCCTAACGAATACAGGCGGGTAATGGAGATATTGGCACCGGACGTGATTGCGATCCCAGAGGTGTCTGTATCTCCAGATCAGGATGTAGAGGGGTTATACAAAGCGTTTCTTGCCGTGTCGAAGGAATATGCAGCTAGAATGAACTGGCGAGAATAGGACAGCGTAAAGGTGACGCTTGTGAGTCTTGACCGCTCAGTACAGGATCCTCGCAACCAAGCCGCTTATTAACTTTGGATAGAAGTATGTAGCTTTCTGCGGCATGCGTTCGCCCGCTGTTGCTATTTCGAGCACCGACCTAACATCGATGTTATTCAGCAAGAAGGCAACTTGACCGTGGCCCTTTCTAACCAACTCCATTGCTTCATCAGCGTCGCGAGTGTAATAGATGTGGTCCTGGTTTCTGAGCTTTTCTTGGTTGATGCCCAGGACTCGCTCGAGGATCAGCTTATGCAGTACGTTTAGCTCCAGAGCCTGACTTGCCGGAGATCCAGGAATCAAGGCACGGGATTCAGGCTTTGGCCTTAGTGTGACGACTGTTTCACAAGTGAACATGCCTATAGCGCGGCGAGAGCGCATGTCTTGCACTAGGCTATCAGCTGAAGAGGGCTCGATGTCGAAATAGTCGGGGAGATCGATATCAAGTTTTTTCACTATTTCATCGGGAATGTTCTTAACTACCCGATGTGTCGGGAATACAGTCAAGTCCTTTTGATGCACGTTGACAAGAGTCATTAGTGTGTAGTCGCACGGATGCTCGTTAGTTTCTGTTGTTTTGGACTTGCATTCTTGGCGATAGGCAAGAGCTGTTTCGTATCGGTGGTGTCCGTCAGCGATAGCAATCCGGCAAGGTTCTAGGTGATCGGCGATGGTTGATATTGCCTTTGGATCTGTGAGGAGCCACAGCTTATGAAGCACGCCATCTTTGTCAATGGCATATGCTTCAGGCGGAGTTTGGGATACCTGTTCAAGAATAGCGTCAACCTTACCTTGTTCGTCGCCGTATAGCCCGTAGACAGAATCCAGATTGGCTCTGACAGCCCGAATCAGCTGAATCAGTTCTGATTTGGGCTTTGAAAGCGTGTCTTCGTGGGGGAGGATGACTGATTCGGCGTACTCGTGTAGTCTGACTGCACAGATGAAGCCGCGGATTGTACGCCGGTCGTCGCCGAGATTAAATTCCTGCTGGTAGACGTAGATAGCGGGGACGGGATCCTGCTTCAGTATACCCTTGGCTAGCCAGTCTTCAAGGTAATGCCTGGCTCTAGTAAAGCGGTTTTCTAATTCATCATCGGTCTCGCGTTCTTCACCCAATACCAGTCTAACGAAGTTGTTTGGGTGAAGAGAGTGGTAGTATGCACGGTCTTGTGGGGATATCACATCGTATGGTGGACAGACGACTTTGCTCAAGTCTCCGATGGCAGCCTGGTTGTATCTTATACCTCTAAACGGCTTAATCTCGGCCAACAGATTACCTCCCAGTAAAAGCCGGACTATTATAGCATGCTTGCGTGGTGCTTGCTAAATCTGATGGGATGCGAGTGTCATAGACGCTTCATTTTCAAACGTGCTATAATAATGCGGTTTGTCGGCCAGCGGACAGGGTTGGGCCGAATTATGACTCTTCGGCAGACAAACCTCCTTTGTGCCCGATACGGAACGGGCGCAAACTCCATCCTACACATATGAGGTGATTGCCATGTATATCGATGAGATTATAGCCCGCGAAATCCTTGACTCCAGAGGGAATCCAACAGTAGAGGTCGAGGTGTACCTAGAAGACGGTACAGTTGGCCGTGCTGCTGTGCCCTCAGGTGCGTCCACTGGTGCTCACGAGGCACTCGAGATGCGCGATGGAGACCAGACGCGGTATTTGGGGAAAGGCGTGCTGAACGCTGTTAAGAATGTAAACGAAGTCATTGCGCCGGAGCTCGTTAATTATCCGGTGACAGACCAAGCCGCGATCGATCAGCTGATGATCGATTTGGATGGCACACCCAACAAATCAAAGCTTGGTGCCAATGCCATATTGGGTGTAAGCCTAGCATGTGCGAAGGCTGCTGCGGAGTACCTAGGGCTACCTCTGTACCGGTACATCGGCGGGACCAATGCGAAAACCCTCCCTGTTCCGATGATGAACATCCTCAATGGTGGTAAGCACGCAGACAATACAGTGGATATCCAGGAATTTATGGTGATGCCCGTTGGGGCGAGCTGCTGGGCTGAGGCACTGAGAATGTGTGCGGAGGTCTATCACCACCTAGCAAAAGTGCTAAAGTCAAAAGGGCTCTCGACATCTATAGGTGACGAAGGTGGGTTTGCACCTAATCTACGCACATCTGAGGAGACAATAGAAACCATTCTGGAAGCAATTGACAAAGCGGGTTATAAGACGCCGGACCAGTTTATGATCGCGCTTGATCCTGCAGCAAGCGAGCTGTACAAGGACGGCAAGTATGTATTTGAGGGCGAGGGGGTAACCCGGACGACCGAGCAGTTGGTAGACTACTATGAGTCCCTGGTGAACAAATACCCCATTATTTCGATTGAAGACGGGATGGCCGAAGACGACTGGGAAGGCTTCAAAATGCTTACCGAGCGACTGGGTTCGCGGATCCAGGTTGTCGGTGATGACCTGTACGTTACGAACGTGGAACGCGTTCGGAAAGGCATAGAAATGGGTGCTACGAATTCGGTCTTGATCAAACTGAACCAGATCGGAACACTAACGGAGACTCTGGACACCATTGAGCTTGCAAAACGAGCAGGCTGGACGGCGGTAGTCAGCCATCGATCTGGTGAGACTGAGGACACAACTATAGCTGACCTAGTAGTTGCTACCAATGCGGGGCAGATTAAGACCGGCGCCCCTGCGAGAAGTGAGCGAGTGGCGAAGTATAATCAGCTTCTCCGAATTGAGGATGAGCTGGGCGAGGTCGCACGATATCCTGGAATGAGCGCGTTCTACTGCATTAGGAAGTGAGAAAAGTCCAAATTAGTGCGAGTTGTTTTATGATTTGATTGAAGAATAAGATCGTGGTCCGGGGTGATGCTCCGGACCACGAATACTACTTCAGAAGTAATTTGGACGCGTTTGATTAGCGTTGGAGGTGGCAAATTGGGCACACATGCAGATGCGCGCGATGATCGGCGACGGTATGCGATAGTAGGTGTCGGGGGTCGCTCGGATTTCTACCGCAGTGCGATAGAGACGAAGTATGCAGAAAACGCGGGGATTGTTGGTTTTTGTGACAACAATCTTGGCAGGCTTAAGCTGGCGCAGCGCCAAAGCAGAGAGCGGACAGGTGCAGAACCGCCGATTTATGACATTTCTGCCGATCGGACGGCGTTCGACCGAATGATCGCTGAAACGAAACCGGATGAAGTCATAGTAACTTCTAAAGACTGCGCTCATCACGAGTATATTATTCGTGCTATGGAGTTGGGTTGTGATGTAGTGACCGAAAAACCGATGACCATAGATGCGGAGAAGTGCCAAGCGATTATAGACACTCAGCGGCGCACAGGACGCAGGTGCCGAGTGACCTTTAATTATCGCTATTCGCCACCTAGGACGCAGGTAAAGGACCTGTTGATGAAAGGCGTCATAGGCGACGTGCTTTCGGTAGACTTTCACTGGATGCTCAATACACACCACGGTGCCGATTACTTCCGCCGGTGGCACTCGAATAAGGCTAACTCGGGTGGTCTGATGGTACACAAGGCGACGCACCATTTTGATTTGGTGAATTGGTGGCTGTCAGACATACCCGTCAGCGTGGTCGGAACGGGGAAACTAGAATTTTATACGCCCGAGACTGCTCGCAGAATGGGTCTCAGTAGTTACCACGAGCGGTGTCGAACCTGTCCGGAGGCTGACAAGTGCGGGTTTAGGATTGATATAGCTGCCGGGAAAATGGGAGAGCTGTATCTCCAAAATGAGCAGTATGATGGCTATTACAGGGATCGTTGCGTCTTTCGGCCGGACATAGATATTGAGGACACAATGAATGTGTTGGTGACCTATGCTTCGGGCACAACGCTGTGCTACTCGCTCAACGCCTTTTGCAGTTGGGAAGGATACACAATATGCTTCAACGGAACAAAAGGTCGTCTGGAGCATACAATGCAGGAAAGCGTTTACATCTCCGGCGATGGCACTGTGCCCGGCGCGATTAAGAAAGAAGGAACATGGATCAGGATATATCCGCTGCGGTCGCCAGCGTATGAGGTTGAGCTATGGACTGGTGAAGGCGGTCACGGTGGAGGGGATCCTATCCTTTTGGATGACATTTTCTCGCCTGATAAGAAACCAGACCAGTATAAGCGAGCTGCGGATCATCGCGCGGGGGCATATTCTATCTTGATTGGAGTCGCCGCGAATATTTCATTCGGCACCGGGAATTCAGTCAGGATTTCGGAGCTTGTTAGTGGTTTGGAGCCGCCAGATTATCCGGAGATGCCTTCGCGGAAGGATCCAGTTCCAATGCCGCCGAGGGACAGATAACTTAGCTAGGAAAACCACGTTCAGTTCCCAAGTCACGACGACTCGGCGCGGGTAAGTACGTAGGCGTACACGCTCTGCCACTGGCGTTTTGCGCGCCTTGTGTGAATTCTTTCCTTTAGGCAATGGATAACATTGAGATTCACTGCCTCTATTGACTGTTCTAGGCGCAGAATTGCTTCCGGACCGGCGTTAGACGCGTACGCCAGGATCACGATGCCGTGCTTTCTGAGATGGGTTGGGCAGGACTCAAGAAATCGTGTCACTGTCCGCTGGTTCTCGTCAACTAACGCAAGATCTGCCCTGCTGCGTACTGAGCCTGCGACCCAGGGCGCATTGAATATAATCAAATCGAACACCTGCTCATTTAGCGGATCAAATAGATCACCGCAGGCAGCAGTGAGAGCCTCAATGGGACCTACTTTGCCTTGTTTTGATAGGCGGCGCCAGTTATACCGCGTACAGGCAACGGCTTCGGGAAGAATATCGCTGGCTGTGATGTGCGGTGATTTATGTGCCAGTGCCCGCCATGCGACTACGGCAAGCACACCAGAGCCGCAGCCCATGTCCAATACCTTGGGTTGGTCGGGCATATGGGGCTCACAGAGTTTTATTGCCTTGCAGATGAGATCGACGGTCTCTTGGGACTGTGGGGCAAGCACGTCGGGATGAACAGCGAATTCTGCTTCAGCTGCTCTCACGGCGAAAGTGTTTTTCGGTATTTCTAGGAGGCTCTCAGCCTCGGTAACTGGGATCAGTATGGGGGCGTCATCCGGAAGCGAGTCCTCGCCGAGAAAGCCAGCAATTTCTGTTCGCTCGAACAGTTCGCTTAGGGCGGGTATGCAGTCTGAGGTCGTCAGGATTCGCATTCTCAATTTGCGCGACAGTTGCTTTCGTTCCCTAGCGTTGGATGGGCTTGGCAGAAGCTCGGATTCGCGACTTAGGATATCACGGCAAAACTCGCGGACACGCGCCCAGTCACCTGCTAGCACCAAGACGCCGTCTTGCTTGACAAACCGAATCGCCTGGCTGAATTCACCAGGTGCCGTTTGGATGCACCTTATTGAACGCTCTGCGCATATGTCGGCGAACTTACCGGGTAGGTAAGCACTGCCCATCCGACTAACCTGAACGATGGAGTATGAGCTCATAGGTAGAATTGTATAGCACGCGAATGGCAACCGACAAGGAGCGGGCTTCTTTAGCGACGTTACGGCTTATGCAATGCACCAGGCATTTGGCGTTGTGCTTGCGCCGACGGGCAATTAGTTTACCCAATGTAAGATCACGTCAATCGAGCTGGGCGTTTCTTGGCGTTAGTAAAGCGGTACTGATAAGCGTAAACGCAATGTACATACAAGGCGTCACTTCTGTCCCTTTGCCGATGCTTCAATACGACGTATTTCTTCCAAAGCACGCTTTGCGTCCTTATGCTCTGGATTAGTTGCAAGCACCGGCTCCAGAAATTTTTTAGCATATTCCAGATTTCCCAGCAGAATCGCTAGACGTGCCAACACGTAGTTTCCTTCTACGCTGGGTGCGAAAAGTCGGAACGAGTAAGTTTTTTGCTGCAGTAGTCGTGCCGTGGTGAATATCTGAATTTCTGAGTCTTGCGTCTCAGAGTTCTCACGCTCGAGCCATGCCAAATTGATGCGCGCATTAACATCGTAAGGGTCTATTTGCAATACGCGGCGCAGTTTTGAGATCGCGTCCGCCCATTTCTTCTCCTGTGCCAGCTTTTCGGCCTGTGCGGTGAGCCTGCGCGTCTCTCCAGAGTTCATCGCCTGCACAATGTCCTCAGGCACGTAGGTAAGTAGTGTCTTCTTAAAATCCACACCAGTTACTTTCTGGATTGCTTGGCAGATTCCATCGGTGTCTACGTCGCGACGGTGTTTAATTTCCCCTATTATCTTTGCGAGAGTTCTGTTGCGATTTCCGCCGAGAAGCTTTGAGATAGCTTCCACAGCATATTGGGTTTGAGCAGCTTCAAGTTGTGCATCTAGGTATGGGAGGCGCTTGGTTTGAAAAGCGCTCTGAGGCCAAGCTAGAAGGTTTACCCTGCTACGCAGTTTCTTCGCATTTGCGCCAGGGGTATAGAGCTCCGCGGCAATTTTTTCGTACTCGGGTCCTGCTTTTGCCAGAACACGTGTGGTTACCCATCCGGTTACGCCTTCCAGGAACCACCTAGTAAAGGGATGGTACAGGTTAAGCTTTTCGGAAATAATCCATGAAACCGTTTCGTGGATCACCGCGGGGATCATGAGTTTGCTCGAGCCCAGCAAGTTCAGGGCTGTATCGGGAATGTTTTTTTCGGACCGTATCTTGCCGTCGGCGTTCACGAAAACGGGGAAGAATGTTCTTTTGAGTTTGTCGGCGTCTAAATCTTGGAGTTCTAGGCCGATGGTGAACTCGTCAGCGTCATGCACATACCGCACTTGAATGGCTCCAGCATCTACTCCTCCGGTAACAATGGCGTCAGCGGCAGGTATAATTCGGTAGTTCGAAAACGCCTGAATCAGGGCTTCGGATTTCTGCTTGTAAGCGACGAGCCTGGCACGCGTTGCTTCTTGGACTTCCTCCGCTCCCAGAAGATCGGTTATACGGGTTGCGACTTCTGCGGGGTCATTGAGGAGTTGTAGAATTTGCCGGTGGACCTCTATGCCGGGACGGATTTGATCGTCAGCGACCTTAAGGATCGTCTTGGCCTGCGCTTCAAACGCCGCAGGGTAACGAATAGTCAAGCCGTTTGAAGTAAGCTCCTTTAAGTCATCTTCTGCACCGCTTGCCCGAGCTACTAAGACAAGAATGCCTATAATAAGGACGAGACCGTGCTTTATTAGTCGTTCCATATTTCGCTCCCGGCTAAGGAATATCCGATCTAATGACCAGTATATACTGTTTGAGCGACGAATGCCATATCCTTGACAGTCAGGGTACCTGGTGGTACGATGAAATCGGATGCTGCATTTAATTTGTCGACGACTGTAAGAGGCAGTGCTGTGATGCAACGATTGCACCCATTGGATCAGCGAAAACAGCAGATTCTGAAGGCGGTCGTTGACGAGTACGTCTCGACGGCTGAGCCTGTCGGCTCCCATCTGATCGCAGGACGGCATCAGCTGGGCGTGAGGTCGGCTACAATAAGGAACGAGATGGCTGAGCTCTCTGAGATGGGATATTTGCGCCAGCCGCACACGTCTGCTGGGCGAATACCCTCAGATCTGGGATACAGGTTCTACGTAGACCGATTGATGGAATCTGCGGTTCTACCGTACGATGAAGCTCAACGGGCTCGACGACTGCTTGCCCTGAGAACAGCGGAAATTGAGCTCCTGCTTGAACATACTTGCCGAATACTCGCGGATTTGGCAAGATACACCTCCTTGGCAAGCCAGCCGAAGGTCAAAGAAGCGCAAGTCAAACATGTCAGCGTGGTAAGAGTGGGCCGCAGAAAAGTACTTGCTGTGGTCGTGCTCGACAATGGTCGAGTTATTCACGAGATCTTCGACGTGGCGGAAGGTCTGGAGTCGTTAGACCCTGTTAGGGCAACGAATTATCTGACGGCAAAATTGGGCGGTTGCGATGTATCTAGTCTTTCAGCTGAACGGATTGAATGCGACCCAGAAGCACCTGCGAATGTAGTTGCCCTCGCGAAGCAAATCATTCAGCTGGTGCTTCATCAGGCTGAAGCTGAGGAGGAAGTCGATATTCACTTTAGTGGAACGAGCTACATGATGCAGCAGCCGGAATTCAAGAATCCGGAGCGGCTGGAGGCGGTGCTTTCAATTCTCGATCAGAGGCGTTCTTTGTACAAACTTTTCTCTTCGGTCATGGGACCCGAAGTTACCGTGTTGATCGGACGTGAAAACCCTGTCGAAGAAATGGCGGAATGCAGTTTTGTTGGTGCAAAGTACAGGATAGGCGGAAGGATCGCTGGAACAGTCGGTGTCATGGGACCGACGCGAATGGATTATAGGCGGGCAGTAAGTGCTGTTGAGTCAGTGGCTAGAAACCTCGAGATGCTACTGGACGGGCTGAGTGGTTTGTAAAAGCAGTTAGCCCAGAACTTGCTTTGCCTCGATCATTCAACGTGGTATGTGCTTTGCAGTGCAGACAAAACAGCCAGCTAGCGTCAGGGTAGATGGTTTAGGCGCTTGCGTCTCTAGCAAGAAGTAGTAAGACTTTATCTGTTATTTTCGCTGATAGGAGAAGAGTCTTGAGTGGTAGAGTTCGATTTAGTGTTCTTTTAATCGCGACCGTTTTGGCGGCTTGGGGAGCCAGCTTTGGGGTGTCGGCGAAGAGGGCAGCTAAATATGTGGGTAGCGAAGATTGCGGTGTCTGCCATGAAGATACGCATCCCGAAATTATCAAGGCACACGCGAAGACCTTGCACCACGGTGCTATGTGGGACGCGACCAAGGATCCTAAGTCTATTGTAGCAACTTTTGGACCCGATGCTCCGATAAAGAAAGCCGATGTTAAATATGTGCTTGGTGTGGGTAAGGTCTACCAGAACTATCTCGACAAAAATCTGAAAGTTCTCCCGGCGAAGTGGCTCGTGAAAGAGAAGAAATGGGTGAAACAACAGCCTGTGGATGGCGCCACGCAGTGTGTGGGCTGCCACGTGACTAACTTCGATCCGGTTTCGAAGAAGTGGACGGAACTAGGTGTTGGTTGCGAGGCGTGTCATGGTCCGGGCGGGGAGCACGCTGATAGCCAGGATCCGAAGGACATAATCAACCTCAAGAACCTAGATCAAAAGCGCGCGAACATGGTGTGTGGTCAATGCCATGCTGTTGGCACTGATACCAGTGGCAAATATGCGTTTTCACCGACATTTGTGCCGGGCGACGACCTAAATAAGCATTTCAAGCTGAAGACTCCTGGTCCAGGCGCGGCAAATTCACAGTACAATACGTTCCTTGCGAGCAAGCACGAAAGTGGGGGGCAGAAGTGCACTTCGTGTCACGACGCGCATGGCGTGAGCGCTAAGGGACCTCACCAGCTTAGAAATGCCATAAACGAGTTGTGCTTGAGTTGTCATTCGATGAAGCTGGGAGAAACTGAGGCGGTGAAAGATTTGAAATCGCACGCGCCGGACGCGGCACCAGACGCAACTTGTGCCTCGTGCCACATGGAAGCAGGTTCGCATGCATTCGGTAAGTTGAGCGGGAAGTAACAGTAGCCCAGCTAGCCGAATCGACCGGTAACGTAGTCCTCGGTGCGCTTATCTTTAGGTCGGGTAAACACCTGAGCTGACTCACCGAACTCTATGAGTTCACCCATCAGAAAGAACCCTGTGTAGTCAGAAACCCTGGACGCCTGTTGCATGTTGTGTGTCACTATAATTATGGTATAGAGCTCCTTCAAAGAATGTATAAGGTCTTCGATGCGAGCCGTAGAAATGGGGTCTAACGAGGAGCAGGGCTCGTCCATGAAGAGGACTTCGGGTTGAACGGCGAGAACTCGGGCTATGCAAAGCCTTTGTTGCTGCCCGCCGGAGAGCTGTAGAGCCGACTTGTGCAAGCTGTCTTTCACTTCATCCCATAAAGCCGCGCGCCTCAAACTTTCCTCCACAATTTGTGCTAGTTCTGATTTGTTTTTCACTCCGTGGATACGCGGTCCGTAGGCGACGTTATCGAATACGGATTTAGGGAAAGGATTCGGTTGTTGAAAAACCATGCCCACTCGCTTGCGCAGGACGACCACGTCAACGTCCGGGTCATAGATATTCTTGCCGTCGAGTAGGATTTTTCCCGAGATAGTAGTGTCTGGAATAAGGTCGTTCATCCGGTTGATGCATCTCAGGAAAGTAGATTTTCCGCAACCGGAAGGACCAATCAATGCTGTGACAGCGCACCTGGGAATCGAGATATTAATATCGCGCAAAGCTAGAAATCTGCCGTAGTGTACATTAAGCTTTTCGACCTCGATTTTGCTGCACTGGCAGGTCGAGTCTACTAGACTATTCGATCCGTTATTTTCCGATGAATCAATATTCGGAGCGATTCTTGTTATGCTCACCAATTTTTGGACCTCCTGAATTTGGCTCTGAGCAATGTTGCAGCAAGATTCATACAGAGAACGAGTCCGAGCAGGGTCAACGCAGTTCCCCACTGCAAGTTTGGCGGTGAATCGAACATTTCGCACGCGACTACGTACAGGTGGTAAGGTAAAGCCATGCAATCGTCCAGCGGCGATTTCGGCAGGTTGGGCTTATAGAAAGCTGCGGCGGTAAACATTATCGGGGCGGTTTCACCGGCTGCACGTCCGAGGCCCAATATGACGCCGGTAATGATGCCGGGAGTGGCGCTGGGAAGAACCACGCGCCATATCGTTTGCCACTTGGTTGCTCCGAGCGCTAGACTACCGTCGCGAAAAGATTTGGGTACGCTTAATAGCGCTTCCTCTGCAGCCGCAATAACAACAGGTAGAATCAACAGGGCGAGGGTCAAGGAACCAGCAAGTACACTCTTTCCGAAGTGCAGCAAGATTACAAACAGGCCATAGCCGAATAGTCCGTACACTATGGAAGGCACGCCTGCAAGGTTGACTATTGCCAGTCTGATAGCTTGGGTTATCCTATTCTTTGGCGCGTACTCTGATAGGTATATCGCGGCAAGTATGCCAGTAGGTACTGCGAAAACTAATGTGCCAATTAAGAGATACATCGTGCCTACTATTGCCGGCATTATTCCGCCGTCTCGCATACCGTTTTTGGGCATTTGAGTCAGGAATGACCAGTTAATTGCGCTGATGCCTCTGACTACGAGAATGGCGACAACGATAAGTGCGGGAACGATAACGACCAGCGAACACAGAAACATTAGCGCGAAAGCCAGTTTTTCAGAGCGCGCCTTGGGATTCAATTGTTTTGTGACCCTCCCTTTCTGAGAATCTGGTCAGCGATAAAGTTGATAATGAAGCTTATAGCGAACAGAGTTAGCCCAAGGGCAAATAGTGCGTGGTAGTGACTGGAGCCTTGAACGGTCTCGCCCATATCCGAGGCGATAGTGGCGGTGAGTGTTCTTACTGGTTGAAGATAGAATTCTAAAACCTTAGAAAGGCTTTTAGGTAGGTTTGATGCATTTCCCGTTACCATTAGAACTGCCATGGTTTCACCGACGGCTCTACCAAATCCGAGCAGACAAGCAGCAGTAATTCCACGTTTTGCACACGGTACAACGATCTGGCGGATGGTTTCCCAACGGGTGGCCCCCAAAGCAAGCGAGCCATCGCGATAAGATCTTGGGACAGCGGCGATAGCATCTTCGGATATCGATGCGATGGTAGGAATAGCCATGAATGCAAGCAAGATGGACCCTGTTAGGGCCGTAAGCCCGGTAGGGAGCTTGAAAACATATTGCACAATCGGGGCAAGAATTGTTAGTCCAATAAAACCGATTACCACAGACGGAATTCCGGCCAGCAATTCGACAGTAGCCTTTAGCACATGGCGAACTGAGTTCGGCGCAACCTCGGCGATGTAAACGGCGCTGATGACACCAGTTGGTACTGCTATAATCAAAGCTCCGAGGGTTACAAAGATTGATCCCGCGAGAAGTGGCAGTATTCCGAAGACTTCGAATTCAGGTTGCCAGGCGGATCCGGTGAAAAATTTTATAAGCCCGACTTGGCGCAGCGCAGGAATTGCATCCTTGGCTAGAAACACAAAGATCAAAAGTAGAGCGACTATAGTAGTTATTCCACTTGCATAAACAACGCGCGAAGCAAACGAATCTATGTTGCGCGCTCTTCGCTCGGCGGGTAGTAAATCTGCCCTGGTTAGTCCTTGTGCAGTTGGATTGGCAAGGTTTTGCAAAGCTAGGCTCCCGTTTTTTTCCTTATTGGATCCAACTTACATGATAGGCAGCCAAGCTTACACGAGGCTTACAAAGAGCTTTCAGGGTGACAAAAACTCTTAGCGGTCGACCAGAAAGGCCGACCGCTAATGCAGGAGTTAGGATCCGGTAAGCCTATTTGAGGGATATGTAGCCGGACTTAGGAACTAGCGCTTGTCCCTCACTACTCAGACCAAAATCGATAAACTGCTTTACCAATCCGCTCGGCTTACCCGCTGTATACATATAGAGGTATCTGAACAGTGGGTATGAACCGTTCGCGACGGTTTCTTCTTTTGGCAGGATTCCAGGTTCGCCTTTCTTTCTGGAAACTGAGACAACTTCCAACTTACCCTTTTTGGACAAGCCCCAGGCGTAGGCCATTCCAACATAGCCAATGGCATTTGGGGATTGCGAGACTGTTTGGGCGACTGCAGCATTGGTTGCTTGGCTTAGCATGTCGGCTCGATATTGACCACCGCCCAAAACGGCTTCCTGAAAGAAGCCGTAGGTACCAGAAGCCGAGTCTCTTCCTACGACCACTATTTCTGCTTTACTTTTCCCACCGACTTGGTCCCAGGTTCTTACTTTTCCGGAGTAAATGTCTCTTAGTTGCGCAAGGGTCAGGTTTTTAACGTTGTTGCTTGGGTGTACGATTATCGCGAGACCGTCCTTTGCGCACTTTATTGCAGTAAGTTTGACGTTTCTTTGCCGCGCAGTGGCTATCTCCTTGGCCTTTGCTTCCCTAGAGGCATTTGCGATATCGCAGGTTCCGTTCAGAAGGGCGCTTATACCAACACCGGTGCCACCGCCTGTTACTGAAATCGAGACATCGGGGTGCTTGGACATAAACGCCTCTGCCCATAGTTGTGAAAGTGGTAGTAAGGTTGTTGAACCAGCGATTTTTATGGTACCGGCAGGTACCTCTGATGCCGTTCCAAGCATCAGTACGAGGGAGAACAGAATACAGGCTATGCCTAGTTTATTCACGATACAACCTCCTTTCTTGATCTTCGTTTTGCCATTAGTAAGTGGTAATCCATTCACAAACCAGGTTGTTGTTCTCAAATTCATTCTTCTCTTCGTTGTTAATCTGGTAAAAGAGCTTCAGCCGGGTCTTGTCATCGAGGTAGCGTATAAGCCCGAGGTTCAGGGCGCTGCGCCTGCCGTATTTGGTATACTTTGGATCTTCTGACATAGTCTCCCAACGGGCGACGAGCGTATTGTTCGCTAAGATGTTGTAGGCGATTTGAGCCCATCCACCTGAGACTGTGTTTCTTAGGGCGGCGGTGTTGCCAATGCCATCAACGCCCTTGCCTTTGACCCACTCAGCTTTTATGGACATATTGTTAATACCGTAGTACTGGAAGTCGGCGCCGTAGCGAGTTTTACGATCTTCGTTCTGCAAATATAGCGCTCCCTTATCGTCGATTATCCCTTTGCCGAGGAAACCGGAAATACCAAGTTCCCAATTGGCAGACGATAGTTTTATATTTGCGACTAGGGCTTTATTGTTGTTCGGGGCTTTGAACTTTGTCTCAACTCCGTTGAACACGCCGAGCTTGAATTCTACATTGGCTTTTGGACTCGGTTGGTAGGAAACAACAAATCCTCGGTCGCGTTCCCCAGGAAATAGTCTTTGCACAATCAACGGGCGCTCAGGACATTCTCGCACGCCGGAAGATTCCACTACGGAATACCCGAAGGGCCATTTCATTTGTCCCATAGAAATTGAGGCACCGAGACTTGAGTCACCGCTAAAAGCGTATTCGAGGTAAGCGTCTTTGATAGAAACCGACGGTCCGGAGTCACCTTTTGTGCCTTGGCCGGCGTCGAGTTGAATGACGAGTGAACTACTGACGGTTGGCTTGCCAGTAATTTTTAACCGTGCGCGCCTTATGCTGAAGTTGTCAGTAGGCTCTGTTCCGGCATCGGACTTGTCCGGATCGTTTCTAAACAGGTTGAAACGTGCTTGAACGTAGCCACTTGCCGTGACCTTTTTCATCTTCGAAACGTCTGACTTGACGGCTTCAAAGGATCCTTCGGGATCAAGTACTATGCATTCGATGTTCTCGAGTCTGCCGTGGATGTCGTCTACGGCCTGTTCGAACTTATCCAGGCGGGTACCTATAACTGCAAGCTCGGTCTTGAACTCGTCCACCAGTTTCCGGACTGCTTCGAGATCTGACGCGTAAGAGTTTGGTTGGGTGGATGGCGTAACTGTTTGTGGCTTTTCACCAGGAGTAGACGCAGACGTAGTGTCTTTTGGTCGATACTCGCTTATTTTTGCGGTTATGTTGTCAACTATCCGCTTGATCAATACCGCCATTTCGTACCTGGTTAGCGGTCGCTGACCAAGGAAGCTGCCGTCTGGATAGCCTTCGAGGTAGCCCTTTGCAATCAAGTCTCTGACGGCCTCGTAAGCCCAATGATCCGTTGGTACGTCATCGGGTGCCTGACATTGTGCGCCAATTGAGCACGCTATCAGGAGTAGTAGTGTTGCGATGATCTTCAATGTTCGACCTCCTTTGCTGAGTAGTTTTTTACGATTCATGTGACGCTGCATTTGGACCCGGTCGAGTCTTGCCGCAGACGTCTTTTGCGACCCAGCCATATTCTAGTGGTCTTGTCTTACAATCTGCTGACAGGCTAACTACCTCTGGATTAACAAACTGTAATTTTGTATGCAAAGGTTCAGGCTACGAAAAACCAAATTTAACAATGCGCAAACGGGTTTGGAATAGCTGGCTAACAAAAGTCGGCCATAATATACTGGGATATTGTGATAGTCGTAGATTAGGGAAAGGACAGGTGAGGCATTTTGGCAGCCAAAATTGCTGTGGTTGAAGACGAGGCCGACATTGCTAAGCTCATCAAGCACACGCTTGAATCGGAAGGATACAGCGTAGACGCGTATGAGGACGGTTTTGTTGCTCTTGATGGGATCCGGCAAAACCCGCCAGATTTAGTTCTGCTCGACATTATGCTGCCGGGCATTGACGGCAGAGAGATATGTAGGCTTCTCAGACGGGAGTTCGACCTACCTATCATAATTGTAAGCGCCCGCACTACAGAGGTAGACAAAGTTATAGGATTGGAAGTAGGTGCGGACGACTATATAACCAAGCCTTTCAGTGTGCTGGAGCTGGTGGCGAGGGTTCGGTCTGCTCTCAGGCGAGCGTCTGGCAAGGTTAGGAGCGGCGAAGAAGTATTGCGCGGCGGCGAAGTAACGTTGGACAAGTGCAGGCACACGGTTTTGGTTGGGGACAAACAGGTACACCTTAGGCCAAAGGAGTTTGCGCTTCTTGAGATTTTGCTAGCTAATAAGGGGAGGGTGCTTAGCCGAGAAGCATTGCTAGAACGCGTGTGGGGAGAAACCGAGTATATTGACCAGGGCACAGTGGACGTCCACATCCGCAGACTCCGTGAGAAGCTTGAGAAGGATCCTAACAACCCCCGCTATGTAGTAACTGTTCGAGGCGTCGGTTATAAATTTGCAATAGAGGACTAAAAAGCAGCCGCTGAGATTGCTTTTGCCCTGGATTACCTTCTTAGTGTATGCTATAATATTCCTCGGAGCGGGGCGTAGCGCAGTTTGGTCAGCGCGCTAGTTTTGGGAACTAGAGGTCGCGAGTTCAAATCTCGCCGCCCCGACCATACCTCTTATTAATTGCATGAAGACGTCCCCGATAGTGCTTCTAGTCCTCTAAGCTGGTCTTTTGCTTCATCTTTGACTATGCAATACCATGTTCGTCGGCTCGCCTGTGCCTTAACTCTTTACTCCGTACCGTGGCTAATGCGCTCTGGTCAGGTTCTGGCAAAATTCAGTACTTGACACTTTCTGGTTATAGGAGTATAAAGTCATTGTAGCGTAGTGGTATTTAGGTGCGTACCAAGGTATGGTTTTCAGGGGGGAGGCAAGACATGACTTTGGACAAGAACAGTCCGCTTCCTAGGCATTTCCAGCTCAGGGAAGCAATAAGACGCGACGCACTAAAACGGGGTCTTCGCAATGGCGATGCGATACCGTCGGAGCGTGAATTGGTCAAGATCTATGGAGTTAGTCGTGTCACAGTGAGGCGCGCCATCCAAGATCTAGTCCAGGAGGGGTTTCTGAAGCGCGAGGGGCGCCGCGGGACGTTTATTAACGATATTACCCGCACAAGCACGTGGGTTATCGGCAGCGAAAGTCGGCTGATCGGAGTTTTGATATCTCGAATCCAGACGTCATTCTCGGATAAGCTTCTCGGAGGCATTGATGACGTCTGTCACGAACACGGATATAGCATAGTTTTTGGTGCTACTGAGGAGGATATCGACGAAGCATATCGCCGTATTGAACGTATGATAGCTGGCGGCATTCTTGGAATTATCGTTGTGCCTATTGCTCACGAAAACTATGCTGAGGTTAATACAAAGCTACTGGAGTCGATATCTCGACGCGGATTACCTTACGTTCTTCTGGACCGTTATGTACCCGGCATAAAAGCTGATACCGTCGTAAGTGACAACTTCGACGGGGCGTATAAGGCGACTAAGCACCTTATTGAGCTAGGGCACAGGCGGATCGGGTTTATAGGGTACATGAAGTGCAGTTCGGCAGAAGATAGAATTGCCGGCTACAAGAAGTGCCTGATGGACCATGGGATTTTGCCAGATGACTCTCTCGTCGTAAATCCGAGACCGGAAGAGATAAAGCAAGTTACTGCCCAACTGATTAAATCAGCACCGGATATTACAGCCATATTCGCTGTCAACGATGCCAGAGCGATGCTTGTCTGGGAGAGTTTGACTGAGCAGGGTTACAAAGTGCCTGAAGATATAGCCATTGTGGGATACGATAATCTTTATGGATCTACCGGTCCTGGCGCAATCCTTACTACGACAGAGCAACCGCTTCGAGATGAGGGAGTGCTGGCGGCTCGTATGCTTATAGAGCGCATTGAGGGCTACTCTGGCGATCCTAGGATGGCGGTATTAAAGTCGACATTTATTGTAGGGCAGTCTACGGTTCCCAGCAATGGTGCAGCGCCGTCAGTGGTCGGTTCTGATAAATGTGAGGCGGTTACTTCCCAATAGCTGAGGACTGCTTAGCGTTTGATTTTCTGCAAGGACTTTTCGATCTAAGAACCGCGATATGTCCATCTGGCAGCGTCAGCTACAACGGCTGATCCACCCACTGTTGAGTCACATAGTATTTCAACACGGGCGGGGGAATTGCCGCGGAACTCAAAGGTCCCGAGTGACAGCCATCTTCCTGCCCCGGCAGCCTGGTTTACGTCCAAAAGGGCGAGTCCGTCTTCCTGTTGGACGTTCTTGATGCGCACCAGATTAGTGCCCGCACGTGCCCACTTGCCTCCAGGGGCAAAGCGAACTCTCACTTGCGCTTGCGATGTGAGCTCTACTAGGCGAAAGCGTGGGATAAGTAAAGAGATCTCATATAAACCTGGCTTTGTCAAATTGGGTTCAAACGCGAATAGACCAGTCCTCCCGGGCGATACGTGGGACCAGCGGAACGTAAATCCGTATTGACCTTCGCCTCCTGCATCACCACCCTTGGTTGAACCTTCAACGCGAAAGCCGGGGAGTTCATCGTCTACCGTAACTTGTTCTGCGAAACGACCGGAGGCAAAAGGAGCAAACATGCCTTCTACTGCACGAATCTGCTTGGTAGCGCCGCCGTTTATCCTGTAGAACCGCCTTCCGAGAGCCGCTATCCGAATGCTCGGATTGGGATCCTTGACTTTTATCCTAATCTCATTCTCGCCGTATACCACCTCCAGCGCTGGTACTGGTACGCTGGATTCCACTAGCAAATCGCCGCACTTGAGCCTGGATCCATATATCAAGGCAAAGGATTGCACCCTGCCGTCCTTGCCCAGGCGGACCACTGCACACTGCGCGTTAGCAGATAGGTTGTCTTTGGCAAAATTCGACTCCGTGTCAGGAGTCTCGGCAAAAGTGATATAGTCACGTCCCTTGGCGGTGTCGATTCGCAGAGCACACACGCCGGTTCGGCTGAAATCAGAATCTTTGATCACGTTCAACTTAGGTGGATTGAAAGTTCCGCAAAACGGATACAGGACATTGGCAAGCCAGAATGGCAGATCTGATTCCACGCTTTGGCGCAGTATCAGAGCGGGTTCTTTTTTCTCGTGAACGAATGCCGTAAACCCTTCATCCAATGTGTAGGACATACCCTTCTGCCCAGCAGGTAGGATAGCTAGATTTCCACCCGTCGTCTTGGTCGTCCTTGCAATTCCGGACAAGGGATCAATAACGGCGTTCAAATCGGAAAAATGAAATCGTGAATCTATCCTATGCTTGCCGGCGCCCTGCACAAGATCTGATACCACCCAGTAGTCGGGTTTGAGGAATGCGATGCGTCTTACGGTACGAATTTCCGGGCTCAAGCCCTGATACTCAGGGCTGATACCTCTAAAGTAGTCTACGCTCTCACCGGCAAAAAACTGATTAGGTCCGCCGCCGTTGTGAAAATCCGCGCCATCAACAGATACCGTGCTATGAGAACGCGTGGATATCAGCCTCTGAGCGTCCGGTGTTCCGTAGATGTATATGCCCGGGTCGACAATGAGAGCGTTGCCATATGCGTGAAGTTCAAAGCTTAGGGAATCGAAGTGACCGTGAGCTGTGTAGCGGCCGTTTTTAATGCACATATATAATGCATCGGGCGACCAGTCTGAACGCATGACATAATACTTGGAGTATGGGAACTCGATCGACGTTATATCTGGCTTACGTCCTTTAACGCCCTGAGTCGCGACCCAGAGCATGTCTTGTCTACCAAAGCGTTCTGCTCCCCTCATCAGCAGTTCCAATGGTTTATCAGCGAGCGCGTCGCCGAACGCAGGTCTGTGCCAATTAGGAGTCACGGTATAGGTATGGAACTCTAGAGCCCGCTCGATTTTCGCCTTTATGTCATCGGGGATAGTCATATGGAACCTGTCCGCTCGGTCGAGAATGTCCAGGTACTGTTTATGCACCAACATTTGGTACCCAGCGGATTCGCCAATTGGGCCATCGGGCATTAGAGTGTCCCGCATGTTTTCAAGCAAGCCGTTGAATGCTAGCTGAGCGTACTCCTTCGATCGTGCAAACTCGGGGAATTCGGTAGCGAAGTAAAACAGGTGGTTGTACATCTGAGTTGCCCAGTTACCGGCGCCTTTCTGCCTTGCCAGCATGTCTGCCATATCGCCAAGGTTAAATATAAATGCGGCTCGGACGTCCCAAGTGAATTCTGGTGCTTTCGCGAATGTAGCATAATAGTAAAACTCGTGGGCGAGACGTGCACCAATGGCAAGCCCGGACCACATCGATCCGCCAGCAATGCCGCCGGGGTTGATCGGTGGTATCCCCTTCGCGTCTGGCGGAATCACACCAGCTTTTATCGGGGAGGGAAGGTCCTTCAAGACTGCCTTGAGCATATCGTTCCATGCCCGGGCATACTTTGAGTCGCTGGTCACCTGATAACCGAGTGCTAGATATTTGCGAATACCCTCGCGCGTGAGACCAACTCCGCCTCGGGTTGGCCACCACTTCAAATGGTTCCAATTCGGACCCAAGCTAAGCACATTACCCTCGGCATCCATTATTTTCATATCAGCTGCCAATTGAGCGAGGGCAAGGTCTCTTTCCGCGACATTTGTCGGCTTGGGCTGGTTCAATATTTCTTGAAACTCTTTCCTTGATTCGAAGTGCGCAACCAAAGCCTTTGCCGCTGCTTCCCAGTCGCCACGTTCCACAGCTGCCTTCACAGCTTCCATACCAGGGTAGTTTAGATCAAACATAGAAAAGGCTTCGCGATACGCCCGGTCTCTGTCCCATTTGTTATGCACATAGGCCTGAAAAGCGAAGTCGAAATCCTGGGGTTGCCCATCGATATAAGCCTTGCCTCTTTCATAATCCCCACGCGCCTTGAGAATAGGGCCAATGATACCGTTACCGCCAACCGCAGAAAGTTCAAAGTAGTACTCGTGGTCAGGCTCGGCTTTCGCTTTCATTGGGAAAACCATCACCATATCTTCCCAGGACCGCCATTCATACTGCATTGAAAACTCGGCGAGTTTCTTTGTCTTGGCGGGGGATTCGTAAAGGGACATTACCAGGGACGTACCTTCACCCCAGTCTGAGTTTGTGTGCGGCACGTGGATGGCTATCTGGTAGATTTCCTCGACGTTCGGACCTGTGACAAATGTTTGGCCGAACACGTGCGGAGCACGCAGAAATTCCGAGGCTCCATCAGGGCTGCGCCAAGGCGACTGTTGATCCAGCTGTATGTTGTGAAGGTATTCGTCCAAGAAGTGAGCATGGTTTACCGCTCCTACGAGCAAGAAACAGAGAGCGATTAGATGCATCAGAGCTTTCCTATTCTATGTTTTGCTACGAATTGTACGTGGTTATCGGCAAACAGCACCGAGGTGCCTCCTTCGTGACCTCCCTCCCAATATCCGCTTGGAGGAGGGGTAATTCGACTATCTGGGAATGCTTTCCACGAACCTGCGACGCAGAAAAGAATCACCGCCTGCGACCGACGAGTGTTGTACACCTTGAAATAATCGATCGTATCGAGATTGACGTTGCCGTCCGGACCGCGACCCTTAGTACCCTTGTAAAGGTAAGAAGACCACACTACGTGAGCCAGGGAGTCAGGCGCAAATTCCCCTGCGGGATGAGGCCACATACTGGGCGTATAAGTGACCCCATAGAATGCCGATCTCTGCTTGCAGGTAGGATAGTCTTCGTACCAAACCTCGAGTAGTGATTGTGCTATTTGTCTCACTGGCTTGGCTGGGCAGGACATAACCCCGACGTTTTTGGTGTATTTCGAGAGTGCTTTGAAGTAGTTAAACTGACCGGTTTTATCGTAGCTGGGTCCTACGTACCAAATGTTGTGCGCCTGTGGCAGGTTGCCAGAATAATCTGATCTATATGCCTCGATCGCGAAGCCCATTTGCCTAAGATTTGCCAGACAAGAACTCAACTGGGCGGATGCCTTGGCTCTCAGGAAAGTAGGAAACAAAATAGCCGCCAATATCGCAATTATTGCGATGACTACGAGGAGTTCAATCAACGTGAATCCACTTATTGCAATCCTCGCCCTTCTCATCGTAGATCACCTTCTTTCAGTGAGTAAATACGGACTTCTGCATGATCAGATTCCTGAATTGGCAGCATCCGCTTTCGCGTGGTAATCGCGTTGGCACGTTGGTATTATATGTATACCCATAGGCAAAGTCAATCGTAACAAATACGAGGTTGTTGCGATAGACGCTGGGTCTGTGCGGACGCGAACGCTGTCTAGCGGCGGGTTCGGCCCGGGGCGGCCTCAAGAGGACGGCTTGGAGGGCTGGAGGGCGGGCTGGGTCCTGTTTTGA
>Ga0123519_10004478_pt1 | contig 22653 bp, 15 predicted proteins | sample YelNatPaOPRAMG02_FD_87396 | JGI IMG/M metagenome (GOLD analysis project Ga0123519, IMG submission 87396) | Hot spring microbial communities from Yellowstone National Park - Yellowstone National Park OP-RAMG-02 (version 2) | ecosystem: Environmental > Aquatic > Thermal springs > Hot (42-90C) ...
CACCTGTGGGCCTGCTGTTAGCTACGGACCGATGGATGGCTTGAGGTTGACCGGGAGGAGAGAGGGCGTGCCCCTTGGTGTCAGCTATCCTAGCGAAGAGCACCGGCAGGCGGCCGAGGCCATCGTTGACTTCTTCACGACCGGGCCGGACGTCGTCGCTGATGCTGTGTTGCAGGTGGGGTCCTGCGCTCGCGGCAAGGCATCGGTGGATAGCTGTCTGGACATGCTGGTGCTGGTACGTCCCGAGGTTTTGGCAAGTGAGCGGGGGCGCCTGGAGAGCGAGTGGAGCCGGTTCCACCAGGGCGAAGCCATCTTTCGGCAACTCGAGCGTGTGGGCAAGTACGCCAATGCTGAGGTCGAGTTCAGCGACGGCTGCTTCATCCCCGGCAACCACGACTATACGAGCGGCGCAGATGAGTTTGAACTGGAAGTCGGCAACTACGTCGCCTATGCCGTTCCGCTTTGGCAAGGTAGCGGCTATTTCGAGAGTCTGCGCCGGCATTGGCTGCCCTACTACGACGAGAAGCTGGCGCGCAAGCGTCAGGTGATGGTGCATGGCTATTGCCTCAACAACCTGGCTCACATCGAGCCGTATGCGCGGCGTGGGCTTCACTTTCAGTGCTTCGCCCGTTTCTACCATGCTTTCCAGGAGTTTCTGCAGGCCCTGTTCATCGCCAGGCGAACCTACCCTATCGCCTATGATAAGTGGGTGCGAGAGGAAGTGGAAGGTATCCTCGGCTTGCCCGAGCTGTACCGCCAATTGCCGCCGCTGTTCGAAATCACCTCGTTCGAGAGCGACGAGACCGTAGACAAGGCGCGGCGGCTCGAGGCGCTCCTGGATGAGTATGTGCCGGCCGACGGCCGCGCCAGTGCTTGATTGGTCGTTTGGGGAGAGGGGGCTTTCATTTGCGGGCGATCCTGGCGCTAGAGGATGGCAAAGTTTACTACGGCGAATCGTTCGGCGCTCCGGGCGAGCGCTGCGGCGAGGTCGTCTTCAATACCGGCATGACCGGGTACCAGGAGATCATCACCGACCCCTCGTATCAGGGCCAGATGGTCACCATGACCTATCCTCATATCGGCAACTATGGAGTGAACGACCTGGATGTTGAGTCCGATGGTCCCCATGTCGAGGCGCTGATCGTGCGCGATGCCTCGGCGCTCGCGAGTTCCTGGCGGGCTGAACGGACTCTGGGCGAGTACCTCACCGACCATGGTGTGATGGCCATTGCTGGTGTAGACACGCGTTCGCTCACGCGGCATCTGCGCACGCACGGCGCCAAGAAAGCGGTTCTCTCGACCCTAGATTCGGATGAGGCCAGCCTTATCGAAAAGGCGCGCAACTCCCCGGACATCTCAGGCAAGCCACTCGTCGCGTCGGTCAGCACCAAGACGATGTATCACTGGCAGGAGGGGAGCATTGACGGCTGGGTTCCGAGCGCCGACGGCTTCCGCCCTGCCGTACTGCCCAGGCCCGCGCGGCCGTACAGAGTGGTCGCCGTGGACTGTGGACTCAAGCGCAACATCCTGCGCCGGCTGGTAGATATGGGCTGCGATGTATGGGTCGTGCCTTACAACACGACCTATGCCGAGATAATGGCGCTCGATCCGGAGGGAGTTTTCCTCTCCAACGGCCCTGGTGACCCGGAGGATGTGCCTGAGACTGTGGAGACAGTGCGCTCGCTCATCGGCGTGCTGCCGGTATTTGGAATATGCCTTGGCCACCAACTGCTAGGGCTGGCGGTGGGAGGGCGCAAGATCAAACTGAAGTTCGGCCATCATGGCTGCAACCATCCGGTGAAGGTGCTCGCCAGCGGTGCAGTCGAGATCACGTCTCAGAATCACAACTTCGCCATCGAGCCGAGCACGCTGGATCCGGATATGGTTGAGATCACACACATGAATCTGAACGACAGAACGCTGGAAGGCATGCGTTTCCGCCGCGCGCCGGCCTATAGCATCCAGTATCACCCCGAGGCTTCGCCTGGCCCTCACGACGCCAGCCTCACGTTTCAGCTGTTCGTCCAGATGATGGAAGGGCGTCGCTGATGCCCAAGAGAACTGACCTCCGTCGCATCATGATCATCGGCTCAGGCCCGATCGTTATCGGGCAGGCCTGCGAGTTCGATTACTCCGGCACGCAAGCCTGCAAGGCCCTCAAGGAAGAGGGCTATGAGGTGGTGCTAGTCAACTCCAACCCGGCCACCATCATGACTGACCCGGAGTTGGCGGACCGCACCTATATTGAGCCGCTTGATGTGGCCACAGTAGCCAAAATCATCGAACGCGAGCGCCCCGACGCACTGTTGAGTACCGTCGGCGGCCAGACCGGCCTCAACGTCTCGGTGGCCCTTGCCGAAAGTGGCGTCCTGGATCGGTATGGCGTGGAACTCATTGGCGCCAAGCTCGAAGCGGTTCAGGTCGCGGAGGACCGGAGCCTTTTCCGGGCTGCGATGCGCGAGATCGGGCTGGCAGTGCCTCGTTCGGGCCTGGCAACGACTCTGTCCGAGGCGCTGGACGTTGTCCGCGACGTAGGCTTTCCGGCCATCATCCGGCCTTCGTTCACTCTCGGCGGCACGGGCGGGAGCATAGCCTACAACATCGAGGAGTACCGCGAGCTGGCGCAGCGCGGTATTGACCTGAGCCCGATCCACCAGATCCTGATCGAGGAATCGGTGATCGGCTGGAAGGAATTCGAGCTCGAGGTCATGCGCGACCTCAAGGACAACGTGGTGATCATATGTTCCATCGAGAACTTCGACCCCATGGGCGTGCACACGGGCGACAGTATCACGGTGGCGCCAGCGCAGACCCTGAGCGATAAAGAATACGAGCGGATGCGTGACATGGCTAAGGCCATCATCCGCCGTGTCGGCGTGGAGACGGGGGGCTCCAACATTCAGTTTGGCGTGAACCCTCAGGACGGCCGGATCGTCGTCATTGAGATGAACCCACGCGTGTCACGCAGCTCGGCGCTGGCCAGTAAGGCAACCGGCTTCCCGATCGCCAAGATCGCGGCCAAGCTCGCTGTCGGCTACACCCTCGACGAACTGCCCAATGACATCACCCGCGAGACCCCGGCTTCGTTTGAGCCAACCATAGACTATGTCGTGGTCAAAATACCGCGCTGGAATTTCGAGAAATTCCCCGGGGTAGATGAACGTCTCGGCACCCAGATGAAGTCCGTCGGCGAAGTGATGGCCATCGGGCGCACTTTCATTGAAGCGCTCCAGAAAGGCATCCGGTCGCTCGAGAATGACCGCCATGGCCTTGGCGCAGATGGCCGGGACGACATAGACCCGGAACGTCTGCGGGAGAAGCTACTGACGCCCAATCGGGACCGCATCTTCTACATGCGCTATGCCCTCGAAACAGGCATGTCGCCGAGCGAGGTCAGCGCCCTGACCAAGGTGGACCTCTGGTTTGTATACCAGATTCAGCGCCTGCTCGACCTGGAGAAGGAACTACGGCGGTACCGATTGACAGACGTGCCGGCGGACTTGCTGCGTCAGGCGAAGCGCTTCGGCTATTCGGACCGGCAACTGGCGACCATTTTCGGCATTGAGAAGGGGCCAGGTGTGCCCTTCCCGGCCCAGGTGGTGCGGGAGCACCGGCTCAAGCTTGGCATCCGCCCGACGTTTCAGCGCGTGGATACCTGCGCCGCCGAGTTCGAAGCCTACACGCCCTACTTGTATTCGACCTATGAGAGCGAGTGCGAGGCGGCACCGACAGACAAACCGAAGGTGGTTATCCTTGGCAGCGGTCCGAACCGCATCGGCCAGGGCATCGAGTTCGATTACTGTTGCTCCCATGCCTCATTTGCCCTGCAGGAGATGGGCATCGAGAGCATCATGGTCAACTGTAACCCGGAAACCGTGAGCACCGACTACGACACATCGGATAGGCTTTACTTCGAGCCGCTCAACATCGAGGACGTGCTGAACGTCATAGACATCGAGCGGCCTTTGGGAGTCATCCTGCAGTTCGGGGGGCAGACGCCGCTCAAACTGGCCGAAGGGCTGCAAGCAGCCGGAGTTCGCATACTCGGCACCTCGCCTGATAGCATTGACCTGGCTGAGGACCGCCAACGATTTGGCGCCTTGTTGCGCCGGCTGGGCATCCCTCAACCAGAGAATGGCACTGCCACTTCGTTTGAGGAGGCGCGCGCTGTCGCCCGCAGCATCGGCTATCCCGTCCTCGTGCGGCCGTCTTACGTGCTTGGCGGGCGAGCGATGGCCATCGTCTACGACGATGAGGAACTCGAGCGGTACGTGCGCGAAGCCTCGCGCGTGACACACTCGCACCCCATCCTGATTGATCGCTTCCTCGAGGATGCGTTCGAGATGGACGTGGACTGCATCAGCGATGGTGAGCGTGTCGTTATCGGCGCGATCATGGAGCAGATCGAATTGGCCGGCGTGCATTCGGGCGACAGCGCCTGCGTCATTCCGACGTACATGGTCGCCCCAGAGCACGTGCAGACAATGCGCGAGTACACTGTGAGGTTGGCCAAAGCGCTCAACGTCATCGGCCTGATGAATGTGCAGTACGCGATGAAGGATGGCGTGGTTTATGTCCTGGAGGTCAACCCACGGGCGAGCAGGACCATTCCCTTCGTGAGCAAGGCGATCGGCTATCCGCTGGCCAAGCTGGCCACCAAAGTCATGCTGGGGCGCACGCTAGAGGAACTGGGCTTCACTGAGGAAGTTACGCCGCGGGCCTACTATGTGAAAGAGGTGGTTCTCCCATTCGCCAAGTTCCCGGGGGTTGACATAGTGCTTGGCCCTGAGATGCGCAGCACGGGCGAGGCCATGGGCTTGGGGCCGGATTTCGGCACTGCCTACGCTAAGGCACAGATGGGCATCTCGTCGCCGCTGCCGCTCAAGGGGACGGCCTTCCTGAGCGTGAACGATAACGACAAGGCGAACCTGGTGCCGATCGCGCGAAAACTGGCGAATTGCGGCTTCCGCTTGCTGGCGACCAGCGGCACGGCGGCGTACCTGTGGCAGCGGGGCATCGCTGTGACGCCGCTCCTCAAGGTGAGCGAGGGGCGGCCCAACGGAGTAGATTACATCAAGAACGGCCAGATTGACCTGATCATCAACACACCACTAGGGAAAGCCTCTTTCTCCGACGAAGGCGCTTTACGGCGGGCTGCCGTGGCTTACAATGTGCCCTGCATGACCACCCTGTCCGCAGCTTCCGCCGCCGTCGAAGGAATTTACGCAATGCAGGCTGGTGACCCGGGTGTGATGTCGCTGCAGGAGTACCATGCTGCCCAGCGACAGGCGAATCTGGCGGAAAGAGAGTCGCTGGGTGCCTCGGGCGATCAGGTGACCTAGCGCCGCCGGGCCAAGGCGTGAGAGGTGACGAGCATTGGCGAAACAGGACCAGTTGAGCAAGGCCACTGCACTGTACAAGAAGGGTGATCCGGATGCCGCCGCAGAACTGCTCGAGCATCTGGTCGAGCGGGAGCCTGGTAATATTCAGGCGCATTTGCTGCTGGCACGCTGCTACAGCCGCATGAGGCTGGGCGAGGATGCGGTCAGCGAGATCGAGGAGGCTTTGTCACTCGACCCCGACAACCCTGAGGCCTTGACTCTGCGCGGTGCAGAGCACTATTTCGCCGACGAGATGGTGGAGGCGGACGACAAGCTGACGCGGGCCATCGAGCTTGACCCGTCGCGGGTAGAAGCCTACGTGCGCCAGGCCCAGGTTCGCACGGACATGAAGAAGTTCGACGAGGCCGAGGAGTTGCTGCGGCAGGCGGAGGAGCGCGCCGCTACCGATCCCGATGCGCAAGCTCGTGTGCTTATGGGCAAGGTTTACCTGGCCATGCAACGGCGAGAGCATGCCAAGGCACTCGAGTTGATCGAGCAGAACGAGAGCCTCCTGGCCGACCACCCATACGAGGCGGCCACCGTTCGCTCCAACCAGGCCGTCATCTACGCCCGCCAACGCGACTACGATCGAGCGCGGTCACTGCTAGTGGACGCCCTTGACCTTGACCCTTACTTCCGTAGTGCCCGGGTCTTGCTGGGGCAGATCGCCTTGCTCCAGAAGGACTACGAGTTGGCGGCGGATCAACTGGGCCAGGTCTCTGAGAATGGCGACGAGCCCGACCCGCAGGTGGAGTACTCACTGGCGACGGCACTGCAGGCACTGAAACGCAACGCCGAAGCGACGGAGCATTACCGCGCCGCGGTGAAGGCCGGCCTCACGGGGCTGCCCGCCATCACCGCTGGTTTGGCGGCAGCCGTCCCCAACCTTAACATCCGCATCGGCATCCTGGTCGTGTTGCTTGTCGCAGTGGCGGCGTTGCTCTCGCTTGTGGTGAAGCAGGTGCTCTTCCTGTTGGCTATCGTCGGTATGCTGGGAGTGCTCGGCTGGCAGATCATCCGCGGCGGTAGGTAGGCTGGCCCCTTGCCCGCTGGCAGTGAGTTCCTGCCGTTTTGGCCGACGCGTGCGTCCCAAGATCTGGAGGTTTCATGGTCGCGAAGAGAAAGGTGAACAAGGTGGTGCTGGCCTACTCCGGTGGCCTGGACACATCGGTCATCATACCGTGGTTGCGCGAGAACTACGGCTGTGAGGTGATCGCCTACACTGCCGACCTCGGGCAGGAGGAAGAACTGGAAGGCCTGCGCGAGAAAGCGGTGCGCACCGGTGCTAGCAAGATCTACATTGATGACCTGCGCGAGGAATTCATCCGCGACTACATAATGCCCACTGTCCGTGCTGGTGCCATTTATGAGCGCAAGTACTTGCTGGGCACCTCTTTTGCCCGTCCCCTGATCGCGAAGCATCAGGTCATGGTGGCTGAGATGGAAGGTGCGGATGCCGTCGCCCATGGGGCTACGGGCAAGGGCAACGATCAGGTGCGTTTCGAACTCACCTACAAGGCGCTGAACCCGCGCCTCACCATTATTGCACCCTGGCGCGAATGGGATATCCGCTCGCGCGAGGACGAGATCCGCTATGCCGAGGAGCACGGCATACCGGTGCCAGTCACCACCAAGAAGATCTACAGCCGCGACCGCAATATCTGGCACCTCAGCCACGAGGGCGGCATCCTTGAGGACCCTTGGGCTGAGCCAGACGAGGACATGTACATGCTGACCGTCGCTCCAGAGCAGGCTCCGGACGAGCCAGAGTATATTACTCTGGACTTCGAGAAGGGCATGCCCGTCGGCATCAACGGCGAGCGCCTGGGCCTGGTGGACTTAGTCACGCGGCTCAACCAGCTTGGTGGCAAACATGGCATCGGCCGCTGCGACATGGTGGAGAACCGCTTGGTGGGGATGAAATCCCGCGGCGTTTACGAGACGCCGGGGGGCACGATCATCCTCACGGCGCATCGCGAGTTGGAATCGTTGGTGCTGGACCGGGAGACGATGCACTACAAGGACCTGGTCGCCCAGCGCTACGCTGAGCTAGTGTACTATGGCCAATGGTATTCGCCGCTGCGCGAGGACCTGGACGCTTTCGTCAACCGCACGCAGGAGTACATGACCGGCGCCGTTCGCCTGAAGCTGTACAAGGGCAACTGCATCGTAGCTGGGCGGCGCTCGCCCTACAGCCTCTACCGCGAGGATTTCGCCACCTTCGGTCGCGACGATGTCTATGACCAGATGGACGCCAAGGGGTTCATCAATTGCTTCGGGTTACCGCTTCAGGTTAATGCTCTCTTGCACGAGCGTCTGCGCCCGAGCGGCGAGTTGCCCAGCCCGGACTACAGCCAATTCAAGCGCGACTGAGGGTGTGAGGTGACAGAGCTAATGTCTGAGAGCCAGACCTTTGCGCCGCTGAGCGGTGGCTGCATCACCGATGTGAAAGGTTGGCGCGCTGCTGGTGTCGCCTGTGGCATCAAGAAGAACGGAGCGCTGGACCTGGCCTTACTCGTGAGCGACAGGCCGGCAAGCTGCGCCGGTGTCTTTACCACCAACAGGTTTCAGGCGGCACCCGTGCTTTACGATCGCGAGGCCATTCTGGCTGACCCTCGCGGAGTGCGGGCCGTCGTGGCCAACAGTGGCTGCGCCAACGCCTGTACCGGGCCGGAAGGGCTAGAGGATGCGCGAGAGATGGCGCGCCTGGCGGGCCGGGCTACCGGAGTGGATACTAACCGCGTGCTGGTGATGTCCACTGGCGTCATCGGGCAGCGGCTGCCGATGCGCAGCGTGGCTCATGGTGTCGAGCTGGCGGCCGCCGCTCTCTCGGCTGATGGTGGCCATGCAGCGGCGCGGGCCATCATGACCACCGACACGCGGCCCAAGGAGGTGGCAGCCCGACTCGACATCGAGGGGCGGGAAGTGACCGTGGCTGGCATGGCGAAGGGTGCAGGCATGATCAGCCCCAACATGGCTACTCTGCTAGTGGCCGTTGCCACCGATGCCAGCGTCGCACCAGGGGCTCTGGACGGGATCATCCGTTACGCGGCCGACCGCAGCTTCAACTGCGTGACCGTGGACGGCGACATGAGCACCAACGATACCTTCCTGCTGCTGGCGAACGGTGCGGCAGGCGGGCGTGAGATAAGTGGGCCGCAGAGCGAGGGGTATCAACAACTGAGGGATGCGGTCACCTACGTGGCCACAGAGCTAGCGAAGATGGTCGCTTTCGACGGCGAGGGTGCCACCAAGCACGTCACTGTGCACGTTACCGGTGCGCGCAACCGGGCAGAGGCGCGCCAGGTGGCGATGACGGTGGCAAAGTCGCCGCTGGTGAAGACGGCAATCTATGGCAAGGACGCCAACTGGGGGCGGATCATCTGCGCTGTCGGCTACAGTGGGGTGGAAGTCGAGCCAGAAGCGGTGGATATGTGGCTGGGCGACCTGCACCTGGTGCACAACGGCCGTCCTTTCCAGGTTGACGAGGTGCGGGCCTCGCAGATCCTGGCCGAGACTGATGTCGCGATCACGATCGCCCTGGGGATGGGTGATGCGGATGTCACCGTCTGGACTTGCGACCTCTCTCACGAGTACGTCTCGATCAATGCTAACTACCGCACTTGACATCCTGCTCGGCCTGACCTCAAGACGGCGTTGTTGGCTCGCTTCAGCCAAGGGTGAGGCTGCCGCTGCATGAGCAAGCTCTGGGGTGGGCGGTTCAGCGGCGGTACTGACGCTCTCATGGAGCGTTTCAATGCTTCGTTTCCGTTCGATCGCCGCCTGTACAACGAGGACATCCAGGGCAGCATTGCCTATGCTGGCGCCCTGGAGAGAGCCGGGGTGATCACGGCAGACGAAGGCGCGCTTCTGCGGCAGGGCCTGGAGATGGTGCTGGCGGAGTTTCGCGAGGGTACCTTCAGCCCGCAGGCTTCGGACGAGGACATCCACACCGCCGTGGAGCGGCGGCTGAGCGAACTGATCGGCCCGCTGGCCGGCAAGCTGCACACCGGGCGCAGCCGCAATGATCAGGTGGCCACAGACCTGCGTCTGTATCTGCGAGGCAACTTGGCCGAGCGCCGCCAGGACCTACGGCGACTGCAGGCGGCGGCTCTGGCCTTGGCCGAGCGGCACACAGATGTGCTCATGCCCGGCTATACACATCTGCAGCGGGCGCAGCCGGTGCGCTTCAGCCACTGGCTGCTCTCCTACTTCTGGGCCTGGGAACGCGATATCTCTCGGCTGGACGACCTGCAGAGGAGGGCCAATGTGCTGCCTCTGGGTAGCGGCGCGCTGGCCGGCACACCCCTCAAGCTGGACCGCCATGCCCTGGCGCGGGAGCTGGGCTTCGAGGGGCCTTGCCAGAACAGCATGGACGGCGTGCGTGACCGCGACTTTGTCGTTGAGGCGCTGGCCTGGGCGGCGCTTGTATCGGTGCATCTCAGTCAGTTGGCCGAAGACCTGGTTGTCTGGTCGAGCAACGAGGTCAACTTCGTGCGTGTCGCCGATGCTTACGCCACGGGCAGCAGCCTGATGCCCCAGAAGCGCAACCCTGATTCACTGGAGTTGGTGCGGGGCAAAGCCGGTCGGATCATCGGCGACCTCAGCGGACTTCTGACAGTGCTCAAAGGGCTCCCGTCAACCTACAACAAGGACCTCCAGGAGGACAAGGAGGCCCTGTTCGACGCTCTGGATACCCTTGCCCTGGCTGTGCCAATCGTGGCGGGTGTCATCGAGACGCTGGAGGTGCAGCCAGAGCGCATGCTTGCCGCTCTCGACGCCGCCATGCTTTCGACCGACGTGGCCGATTACCTGGTGGGCAAGGGCATACCGTTTCGCGAGGCCCATGCTCTGGCTGGTAGGGCAGTGCAGCGCGCCGAGGAGTTGAGCTGCCAGATCTCCCAATTGTCTTTGGCCGAGTGGCAGGCGATCTCGCCACTCTTCGGTGAGGACGTTACAGAGCTCTTCTCCTGGGAAGCTTCTGTGAACAGGCGCGATAGCTACGGTGGAACGAGCCTGCGGGCGCTTCGAGAGCAGATCCGAGAGGCTCGTGAAAGACTTATGAACCGAGACAGCAGCGAGGTGAAAGCTGACGCATCATGATAGACAGTGAACGGCTTCTGGCGAGTTTCAGGCGGTTGCTGAGCATCAGTAGCCCATCCGGGCAAGAACAGGAAGTCGCGGCTTACTTAGTCGAGCAGTTGCGCGCTCTGGGCATCGCCTGCGAGGTGGATAGTGCCGGCAACGTGCTCGGCCGAACGGATGGGCGGGGAGAGCCGCTCCTCCTCTGCGCCCATATGGATACGGTGGAGCCGACCGATGCTCTGCACGTCGTGGAACGAGATGGCCTGATCTGCAGCGATGGTAGCACCATTCTTGGTGCTGACGATAAGGCCGGCATCGCCGTCGCCCTAGAAGCGGTGCAGAGCGCTCGTGCCCATCCACCGCTCGATATCGTGTTCACGGTGCGGGAGGAGGTTGGGCTTCTGGGAGCAGCCGCTCTTGACCTGAATTGGTTGCGGGCAAGGCGCGGCATTTGCCTCGATGCCGGTGGCCCTATCGGTACTCTGGTCACCAGTGCTCCTTCGCACGACCGCCTGGAAGCGAAGGTGATCGGCCGGGCGGCACATGCCGGTGCTTCCCCGGAGAACGGCATCAACGCCATCGCTGTCGCCGCAGAGGCGATCACGCGCATGAGGCTCGGCCGTATTGACCCCGAGACAACGGCCAACATTGGCATCATCCGCGGCGGCGTGGCGACAAACATCGTGCCTGACTTGGTTGAACTGGTGGGCGAGGCGCGCAGCCATAACGAGGACACGCTGCGGGCGCAGATTCAGGCGATGCGCCAGGCGCTGGAGAGCGCCGCTGCCGAAGCGGGGGCGCGGGTTGAGATCAATATCAGCCGCAACTACACCAGGTTCAGCATCCCCGACGACAACCCGCTTGTCGCCAGCATGTTGGCGGTAGCACGCGAACGCGGCTACCAGGCTCAGGCGATCGCCGGTGGCGGCGGGAGCGACGCCAATGTCTTCAACGCCGCGGGCATGCAGACATTCAACATGAGCGTGGGCATGAACGCGGCTCACTGCAAGGACGAGAACATCGCCGTGAAAGACCTGGTCCAGGCCAGCGAGTTCCTGACCGCGACGCTGGAGCGCTTGGCCGGCTAGTTGGCCGGTTGCTCGCCCCGCTGAAGCCTGGCAGCATCACCACAGGAGATGGCTTGACAGGCACGGCTCAGGTTCCGCTAGCACAGGTGGGGAGTGCGGTAACTCGCACTCCCCACCTGCGTGGAAGGGATGAATTCCGTCCTGGTGTTATGGCTAGTGCGGCTTGAGCCTCGCTAGCTGGCGGAGCGTGGTGCGAAAACGGAACAGGTTGCCGCCCGGGGTCGTGGCGGCTGGGTAGCCGGTCAGCTCGAGCAGGACCTGGAGCCGCGCCGTCTCGTTATGCGAGCGGACGTGCAGGCGCCAGGCCCCGTCGGCAGCCTGGCGCAAATACCAGGTTCCGGAACTATCGGGTGGACCCCTGCGCTCTTGTTTGGGCTGCACTTCGCCTCCGCCTGTTCCAACTTGCTAAACCTATATCGGCAGAAGCGAGCTGAACTTGAGCCGGCTCTGGCGCAGGGTCACCTGGCAGCCATTAGCGTACCGGTGAATCGGGCACCCAGGCGACGTAGCTGTCCCAGCGCTCGGCGAGATATGGGTGCTGGGACTCGAACGCCGCAGCTTGGCTCTCCACCAGGCTCTCGTAGGCGCCGGGGCCGCGGCGGTCAATCTCGTTCCAGAAGGCGAGGCAGCGGGCATAGAAGGGGGTCGCCAGTGATGCCGCCACCTTCTCGGGGTCGAGCTCAGCTTTGTTGAAGCAGACTCCGAAGTCGAGCACTATGCGTGCCCAGAGGTCGTCCGGGAAGGCCAGTGAGTCAGGCTCGGCGCGCAGCATATGAGCTAGGGGCTCGTGGTTCTCCGGTCGGAGGATGCGGCGGATAGTCCTCTTCCAGTGCCGCATGCCCTGCTGGAAGCCGCGCCAGAAAAGCTCTCGTGGCCGAGCCTCGCTGTTGCGCACGGCCGGCGCTGGCCCATCGGCGGGCAGTTCCTGGGCCGCATTTCTCGCTCGCCAGAGCCGCTGATGAGTGCTCAGGTGGCGCATTAGCGTGCTCACTGTGTGGCTGAAACGCTGGTCGTAAGCGCTGCTGCCAAACACGAGAGTGGTGGTCTTGTGGCAGGAAGGCACCTGCACGATTGGCACCCTGCTCGCCAGGGCCATCACCACCAACCAGATGTCGAGACCGTAGCGGGCGGCATCAGTCTCCCATACGTCCTGCTCGGCATAGGCGAGGGCCAACCTACCGGAGAAGGCCCAGTCGCCCGTGAGGGTGCGCCTGGCGCGCCAGCCGTACATGAGCCTGACCATGGGATAGATGAGCAGGTCCTCGAGAACAGCGTCGCTGTCATCCCACTCATGCATGGGCAAGACGAGATGGGCCCGGCCTTCCAGGATCGGCAGCAACATGGCCTGCACGTGTTCAGCAGTGAGATCGGTGCTGGTGGCGTCCAGCACCACGCAGGCGCGGGCCTGCAGGGCCGAGGCCACTTCCAGCACGGCACGCACTGCTGAGCCGTGGCCGGTGAGTCCTTGGTAACCAGTGGTAAAGCGCTGGATCTCCGGTGGCAGGCGCAACCGCATGAAGGCACTGGGCGTGCCGTCCGATGAGTTGGAGTCCACATTCACTAGCACAACGCGCTTGTCCGCGTGGTATTCCAGGGCGGCTTGCGCGGCGCTACGAACAACGCCACCGATGGTACGCGCGTTGCGATAACTGGGGATGCCGATGACGATATCGGCGCTACGGATCTTACCAATCTCCGCTCGAGCGTCATCCAAGAGCGCCGAGTCGAACATTCAGGACCTCCGTCAGAAGGCGAGTATGAACAGCAGGTCATTCACGTTGGTGTTTGTCGGGCCGGTGACGATGAGGTCACCGCTCTGGCGGAAAAAGGAATAGGAGTCGTTGTCTTTCAGATAAGCCAGGCCATCCAGCCCTTTCTGACGCGCCGACTCGATGGTGTCACCACTCACGATGGCACCGGCGGCGTCAGTCGGCCCGTCGCTGCCGTCCGTCGCCAAAGCGGCAAGCAGCACTCCCTGCCAGCCCTCCAGCGCCAATGCGGCTGCCAGGGCCAGTTCCTGGTTACGGCCGCCCTTGCCACGCCCACGCAACGTGACGGTCGTTTCCCCGCCGGCCACCAGCAGGCCCGGTTTGGCCAAAGGCCGGTCGTTGAGGTGCATGTCCTTGGCTAGACCGGCAGCGACTTTGGCCACCTCCCGTGCTTCACCCTCGAGAAACGTGGTGAGCAGTAGCGTCTGTAGGCCATCCTGGCGGGCCTGGTCCACGGCAGCCTGAGCCGCTAATTCGTTGCTGCCGACGATGACGTTGTTGACCCGCTGGAACGCAACGTCCCCGGCCTTCGGCGTCTCCGGCAAAGCGCCCGCAGCCCCAGCCTTCAGCCGCTGTGTGATCGCAGCCGGAACCTGGCCTACCAGGCCATACTTATCCAGCACCGCCAACGCCTGAGCAAAAGTGGTGCTGTCGGGTACAGTCGGGCCGGAGGCGATCACATCCAATGGGTTGCCGACCACGTCGGAGAGCACGAGGGTGAGAACCGATGCAGGCTGAGCCAGCCGTGCTAGCCCACCCCCTTTCAGTAGCTCCAGGTGTTTGCGGACACAGTTCATCTCATTGATGCTTGCACCGGAGGCGAGCAACAGGTTGGTCAGTTGCTGCATGTCATCGAGCGAGATGCCAGGGGCGGGCAGGGTCATGAGCGCCGAGCCACCGCCCGAGATCACGCAGATCACCAGGTCCCGCGGGGTGAGGTTCCTGAGGACCTCGGTGATACGTTGAGCCCCACGAACACCGACGCTGTCCGGAGTTGGATGCCCGGCCTCGAAGAACTCGATCGGGCAGGCGCAGCGAGCTTGCATGTCGGCCAAGTCACTTTGGGACAGGACGTAGCCGCGCTTCACATTAACCACGCAGGCTGAGAGGCGCTCGCCCAGGAGCGAGACGACGGCCTTGGCCATCGGCGCCCCGGCCTTGCCAGCCCCGATCAGGACGATGCGATCCACCTGCGCGAGATCATAGGCTCGGCGGCCGGCGTGGACGACGTCGCCGTCGCGTTTGCAGGCACGCAGCACGGCCCCTTCCGGCTCTACGGCTGCGAGAGCGGCGCGCATGGCGCGCCAGAGGAGGGTGCGGTAGTCGTCGGCAGTACGCTCGTCTGGCATGAGCACCTCGCCGCCAATGTGGTCAACTCGCCTGTTGCCGGGTGCACTTTGCGCTGAAGCGCGGCAGCCCTGCAACGCTCCGAGTGCCAATGCCGGCCGCTGCGCGGCCAATACTACAGTTATTATACAATCGGCGAGAGCCTGGAAGCTACTACCTGGCAGATCGAGGTAGGCTTTGCTGGCCTTTGGCTGGCATGGTATAAATGGCGTGGAGATTGTCCTGCCCCTGTAGCTCAGTGGATAGAGCAGTGGCCTCCGGAGCCATGCGCGGGCGTTCGAGTCGCCCCAGGGGTACCAGCGGCGCGGCGATCCGCATGACGATGCGGCCAGCCGCGCCTTTTCGTGCCTGGGCGGCATCAGCGGGATCGTCACGTCTCGCTGGGTGGTCTGCTGGCTGCTATAATCCTGGTTGTTGAGGGGTTGCTATGGAGTCCGGCGGTCTCAATCAGAAGATGCTGGAAGTGCGCCAGCTGACCGACGCCAAAGGGTTCTCCTCTGAGCCGGAGCGCTTCTGGGAGATGCTTGCACTGATTCACAGCGAGGTCTCGGAGGCGGCTGATGCCTACAAGAAGGGCAAGGACTACCAGGAGGTTGGCGAGGAACTGATTGATGCCATAATCCGCATCCTGCACCTGCTCTCAGCAATGGGCCTGGATGCGGAGTCCCTCTATCAGGAGAAGATGGCTCGCAATTGGGCCCGCCCGGTGAAGTACAACACGGTAAGGGGAGGTTGATGGGCAAGCCTCGCCTCTACCGAACGAGGGCGATCGTCCTCCGCCGGCGGGATTTCGACGAGTCCGATCGCCTGCTGACCGTGCTCACCCCGGACCATGGCAAGCAGACATTGCTAGCCAAGGGCGCGCGCAAGATCAGCAGCCGGAAGGCCCCGCACGTGGACCTGTTCAAGCAGGCGGACCTGTTGGTTCACGAGGGCCGCAACTTCGGCGTAGTGTCTCAGGCCGAGACGGTGCGCAGTTTCGCCGGCGTCTGCAGCGATTTGCCTCGTTTGGCCGCGGCGCACTACCTGGCGGAGTTGGCCGACTCGTTCCTCGGCGAGGACGACGAAGCTCGCGCCGCTTACGATTTGACCCTGGAGGTGCTCGGCTGGCTTGACGAGGGCGGCGACCCTCAGCTTGCCCAGCGCTACTACGAGCTGCACTTGCTCGACATCGAAGGCTACCGCCCTCAGCTGTACCGGTGTCTCGGGTGCGATGAGTGGCTGGAGCCGGCGGCCAACGTGTTCGACGTCGCCGCCGGGGGGATGTTCTGCCCGAAATGCGCTGCGCAGGCGAGGCAGGGCCGCTCTGTGAGCATCGGGGCGCAGAAAGTGCTGCGCTTCCTGCAGCGTAGCACCATCGGCAGTTGCCGCGGCCTGGTGCTCGGCCAGCCGGTTCAGGATGAGATCGAGGCCCTTCTCGGCGCGTACATCCAGCGTATATTGGATCATCAGCCCAGGTCGCACCGCTTCGTCGAGGCCGTACGTGCTCTGCCGCCGCTGGACCCGGCTCCAGCGCCGTTTGGCGGAGTGGCGTAGCCGGGACATCGGGGACCAGGATCATTACCCCATCACGTCACAGAGAGAGTATCGCCATGGACAAGAACGTTCCCCTTTTCCAGGATGTCATCATGCGTCTGGAGCGTTTCTGGGCCGACCAGGGCTGCCTGATCTGGCAGCCATACAACGTGCAGGTGGGCGCTGGTACCATGAATCCCGCCACCTTCCTGAGGGTGCTGGGCCCGGAGCCGTGGCGTGTCGCCTACGTCGAGCCGTCAGTCCGGCCAGCCGACGGTCGCTATGCTGAGAACCCCAACCGTTGGCAGCAATACTACCAGTATCAGGTGATCCTGAAGCCCGATCCGGGCGATCCCCAAGAGTTGTACCTGCGCAGCCTGGAAGCGATCGGTGTGGACTTAAGCCGGCATGACGTGCGTTTCGTCGAGGATAACTGGGAGTCACCGGCTCTGGGTGCGTGGGGCCTCGGTTGGGAGGTCTGGTGCGACGGACAGGAGATCAGCCAGTACACGTACATGCAACAGGCCGGCGGCTTCGTGTGCGACCCGGTCTCGGTCGAGATCACCTATGGGCTGGAGCGCATCATGCTGTTCCTGCAGGGCGCTCGCTCCTTTCTGGATATCGCCTGGCAAGAGGGCATCACCTACGGGGACTTGCTGCATCGCCAAGAGGTCGAGCATTGCACCTACAACTTTGAGCTGGCTGATGTCGAGCGGCTCAGCACGCTCTATCGGACGTTCGAAGCAGAGGCCTTAGCTGCCCTGGAACGAAAGCTGGTGATGCCAGCGTACGACTACGTGCTCAAGTGCAGCCACACTTTCAACGTCCTTGACGCTCGCGGAGCTGTCGGCGTGACGGAGCGTGCAGGCTTCTTCGGGCGGATGCGCGAACTCGCCCACCAAGTGGCCGCTCTCTATCTTGAACAACGCCAGGCTGCTGACTACCCGCTAATGAGGAGGCAGGGGTGGCTCGCCAGCCCTGGTCGCTGCGATGTGCCACCGATGCCTGCTCCTAAGGAGCAGGTGTCCGAGTTTCTGCTCGAGATCGGCACCGAGGAGCTGCCACACGAGGATTTGCAGGCGGCACTGGAGCAACTGCGGCAAGCGGTGCCGACGGCACTGGCCGAGGCGCGTCTGGGCTACTTGGGTTTCGAAGTGGAAGGCACGCCCAGGCGCCTGGCGGTGATGGTGCACGGGCTGGAACCCTGGCAGGTGGAAGAGGTGCGTGTGGTGAAAGGCCCGCCGGCGCAAGTCGGCTTTGGCGCCGATGGCAAGCCCACCAAAGCGGCTGAGGGCTTCGCACTCCGCAACGGCCTCTCGGTGCAGAGCCTGGAGGTAGCGGAGATTGATGGTGGTCGCTACGTCGTCGCCCGCATCCGCAAACCGGGCCGCGCCGCCGCGGAGGCCTTGGCCGATCTCCTGCCACGCCTGGTAGCGTCGTTGCGCTTCACGAAGAGCATGCGTTGGAATGGGAGCGGTGCGGCCTTCTCTCGGCCACTCCGCTGGTTCGTGTCCCTGCTTGGTGATGCCGTGGTGCCCTTTGAGTACGCCGGCATCGTGAGCGGCCGCCGCACGCGTTTGCTGCGTAACGCCCTCAATAACTGGGCTGACCTGGCGGACGCCTCAAGCTACGGCCGCGTGCTCTCCGAGGCCGGCATTGTGCTTTCGGTCGAAGAGCGGCGGCGCCTGATTGCACAGGGCCTGGAACAGTTGGCTGCGTCCGCCGGCGGCAAGATTATGGCCAGCCCGGGTCTGCTGGAAGAAGTAGCGGATCTCGTGGAGGCCCCCAGGCCGATCCTGGGGAGCTTCGCCGAGGAATACCTGGCCTTGCCACCCGAAGTTCTCATCACGGTGATGCGCAAGCACCAGCGCTACTTCGCAGTCGAAAAAGATGGCCGACTGCTGCCCAATTTCATCGCGGTGCGCAATGGCGGCGATGGAAGTGACGACCTTGTGCGGGAAGGGAACGAGGCGGTGCTGCGGGCTCGCTTCGCCGATGCTGCCTATTTCTTCAAGCAGGACCTGGCTCACTCGCTGGAGGACTTCCTGCCTCGTCTGGCTACGCTGACGTTCCAGGAGCGGCTCGGTTCGATGCTGGACAAAACCAGGCGCCTGGAACGGCTGGCGCCGATCATAGGGTCGTGGCTTGGCCTGACGCCAGAAGAGGAACAACTCGTCCGCCGGGCAGCGAAGTTATGCAAAGCCGACCTCGCCACCCAGATGGTGGTGGAGTTCACGTCGCTCCAAGGTGTCATGGGGCGCATCTACGCCTTGCGCCAAGGCGAAGATGAGCGCGTCGCTGCCGCCATATTCGAGCACTACCTGCCGCGTAACGCCGACGACTCCTCGCCCACGGGGAGAATTGGGTTGGCCCTCGGCGTGGCGGACCGGCTCGATAGCATCCTCGGGCTGTTCGCCGCCGGCCTGGAGCCGAGCGGCTCGGCCGACCCGTACGCGCTGCGGCGCAGCGCCTCCGGCCTGGTGCAAAACCTCATCAACTGGAAGGCGCATCTCGACCTCCGCCGTGCCCTCGCCACAGCGGTAGATGGGATGCCGGTGCAGATAGACGAAGCAGTGCGCGATCGGGCCCTCGCTTTCATCGGCCAGCGGCTGCGCGTATATCTGATGGAACAGGGCCTGCGCTACGACGTGTGCGACGCCGCGTTGGCGGAGCGGATGGCCGATCCATATGCTGCGTGGGTGACGGCCAGCCAGCTGCAGTTCTGGGTAGCGTCACCTGGCTGGATGGATACCCTGAACGCCTACGCACGCTGCAAACGCATAACACGCGATGTCAGCGAACAATATCAGTTGCGGCCGGAGGAACTGGGGGAAAGCGCCAGCCGTGAGCTTTACCAGGCCTGGTGGCAGCACGGGCGCAATATCTCTCCGAGCAGTTCGGTTGACGACCTGGTGCGGGCCCTGCAAGCGCTTACGCCTGCGATCAACCGCTTCTTCGATGAAGTGCTGGTGATGGCCGACGATCCGGCGTTGAGGCGAAACCGCCTGGCCCTGGTGCAGGCCATCGCCAAGCTGCCTAGTGGCATTGCCGATCTCAGCCGGCTGGAAGGATTCTAGAGTACAGTTGTGACAGACCATAGGGACGATGACCGCCTGGTTCGAGCGGTCAGCAGTGTGCTTGAGAGGGAGGGCCTGGACAGCAGTTCCGCCCGGATCGTTGTCGGCGTCTCGGGCGGGCCGGATTCCCTGTCCCTGCTGCACTGCCTGGTCAGGGTACGTGAGCGCTACGGCTTCGGAGTGTGGGCGGCGCACTTGAACCATCGCATCCGTGGCCAGGAAGCGGACGCTGATGCCGAGTTTGTGCGCCGCATCTGCCTCGAGTGGGCGGTGCCGCTTGTAATAGACAGCATTGACGTGCCGGCTTTCGCAGCGGCGAGGCGCATGGCGCTAGAGGAGGCGGCGCGGCAGGTGCGGTACGGCTTCCTCGGGCGCGTGGCGGTGGAAGTGGCGACTGAGGAGGAGCCTGTAGCTGTAGCTGTGGCCCACAATGCCGACGACCAGGTCGAGACGGTCCTGATGCACTTTCTGCGGGGGTCCGGCCTGGCCGGAATGCGCGGAATGCTCCCCAGCGTGCCCCTGGCCAGCCTGCATCTTCCCGAAGCGAATCCGGCGCTCGAGCGCGTCCGCCTGATCCGCCCGTTGCTGGAGGTCGGTCGCGACGAGATCCTGGCTTACTGCACTGAGCAAGGGCTCGAGCCGCGCTACGACCGGACGAACCTGGACACTACCTACTTCCGCAACCGTCTGCGTGAGCAACTGATCCCGTTTTTGGCCGGCTTCAACCCCAACATCACCGAGGTTGTGCGGCGGACGGCACGGCTTTTCGCGGCGGACTATGAGTTCCTTTCGAGCCAGGCTGATGCTGCCTGGGCAAGGGCCTTTCGCGAAGAGGATGTAGGGCGAGTTGTGCTCGAGCGTGCTGCCTTCGAAGCGCTGCCTCTGAGCCTGCGCCGGGCCCTGATTCGCAGGGCCATAGCCAGGCTGAGGCCGGCCCTGCGTAACATCAACTGGATCCATGTCGAGAGAGCAGTCGAGATGCTCCAACCTGGCCGCGGGGCGGGGGCAAGGGCGGACCTTACGGCTGGCCTCGTGCTTGCCATCGGCTACGACCGCTTCGCCATTGCTGAGCAGAGCGTTGCCTGCGCCCTGGGTGAGGACTATCCCCAGATGCCCCCGGGGACGGAGGAGATGTGCCTGGGCGTGCCAAGCTGCACTGACCTGCCCGGTGGCTGGCACGTCTCACTGGAAGCGGTTCCTGCGGACGCCGTCCCTGGAGACGCTCTGTGCCTCGAGGACGCATGGCGAGCATACCTTGACATCAGCCAATGCCAGGAGGGACTGGTACTGCGCACGCGGAGGGAAGGCGAACGCATGCAACCACTGGGCATGGCCGGGCACAGCAAGAAGATCAACGAGTTGATGATCAACCTCAAGCTGCCCAAATCGGTGCGCGAGCGCTACCCGGTCTTGGCCTGCCAGGGCGCCGCGGGGCCGGTGCTATGGTTGCCGGGTCTGCGTCTGGATGAGCGGGCACGGGTGTCTGCTGGCAGCAAGCGAGTGATCGTCGCGCGGATGTGGAAAGGCTAACTGTGGCTGGCGAGGTGAAGCGACGCCTGGCCATGCCGCGTCTTGCGGTTGGCTCACCCCAGCTTGCCGGCTGGCTGATGGCTGTCGGCGGCTCGACCATGTTCTCTTTCGGGTCCGTATGGTTGCGCCGGATAATGGAGCACTACCGGCTTTCGCCGCTGGGGACCATTTTCTGGCGCGATGTCGTGATAACGGCATTGCTACTGCTTGCCCTTGCCGCCCAGGGAGGCTGGCGGATCAGACGGCAGCACCTGCTATGGTTCGTGCTTTTCGGCGTCGTGGGCATCGCCATCAACAATGGCGCTTGGGGATACGCCATCAGCCTCAACGGAGTGACCATCGCCTCGGTGATCGCCTATACGTCGCCGGCTTTCACTGTGCTGCTGGCTCGCCCAATCTACGGCGAGACGATCTCGCGGCGGAAGGCGTTGGCCCTGACGATGGCTCTGGGCGGGTGCCTGCTTGTTTCGCAGGTCTACAACCTTGGGCGGATGCAGGTCTTGACCTTCGGCCTTGCGATGGCGATCGTCGTCACTCTCACGCAGGCGTCGCGCGACCTGATCGGGCGGACGCTGGGGCGGCTTTACCCGGCCTTAACCGGGATGGGCTACAGTTTCCTCATCGGCACGTTTCTCCTCGGGGTGACCCAGGCCATATGGGGCGTCCGCACAACCGCACCCATCCAGGGCTGGCTGGAACTCATTGGGATGTCGGCCTGCATCGCGGTCGGCTACGTTGGCTACCTGGGCGCCCTGAGACGGCTGCCGGCAGGATTGGTGGCCATACTGACCCTGACGGAGGCCGTCGTCTCGTCCGTCTTGGCGCACTTCATCTACGGCGAAAGGCTGGCGCCGCCACAACTCGTGGGCGCCTTGTTGGTGCTTGTTGGCGTCGCGCTGCTTCAGTTAGGCAATGGCCAGAAGTAAGTCCCCCCTTGCCGGCCGGATCGTGCTCCACCCGGGGCGAGAACGGAGCGTCCTCAGGCGGCATCCCTGGGTGTTCAGCGGTGCCATCGCCCGCGCCGATTGCAGCGATGGCGACATCGTTGAGGTGTTTGCCAGCGACGGCTCCTGGCTGGCACGGGGCTACTACAACGGTCGGTCCCAAATCTCGCTTCGTCTACTCACCTGGGAGCGTGGCGAGGCGGTAGACGAGGCTTTCTGGCGCCGGCGCATCGAGCGGGCGTTACTCAGCCGTGCATTACAGCCAGACCATTGCAGCAGTGCTTTGCGCCTCATCAATGCCGAATCCGATGCTATACCCGGCCTGGTCGCCGATCTCTATGTGGGCCAGGACGCAGAACGAATGTCGGGGCCGAGGACGGCGGCCCTGTTGGTGCAGGCGCTGAGCCTGGGCATAGACCAGCGCCTGGACGGGCTCGTGCGTTTGTTGCAGGAGATGGTGATTCCTGATCGCCTGCCCCAGCTAGGTGGCTGGCAGCAGCTCGCTATCTACGAACGCAGCGACGTGGACGTACGACACCTGGAAGGGCTACCGGAGCGTGCCGGGCCAGTTTTCGGTGACGTCCCCGACCGCCTGGTGATCGAAGAGTGTGGGCTGCGCTTCGAGGTGGACGTGAAGCACGGGCACAAGACGGGCCACTACCTTGATCAGAGGCTGAACCGGGCGCGGGTTGCCTCGTACTGCCGTGGTGCGCAGGTGCTGAATGCCTTCTCGTACACTGGCGGGTTCAGCATCCATGCCCTGGCCGCCGGGGCCAACTCGGCCACGGATGTGGATTCCTCAGCGGCGGCGCTGGCGGCGGCAAAGCGCAACCTGGCGCTCAACCGCCTGGACGAGAGCAGGCATGTTCTGATTGAGGGCGATGTCTTTCAGGTGCTCCGAACTCTGCGCGATGAGG